>Ga0134125_10000031_pt1 | contig 213583 bp, 184 predicted proteins | sample KB31751_FD_96464 | JGI IMG/M metagenome (GOLD analysis project Ga0134125, IMG submission 96464) | Terrestrial soil microbial communities with excess Nitrogen fertilizer from Kellogg Biological Station, Michigan, USA - KB3-175-1 | ecosystem: Environmental > Terrestrial > Soil > Unclassified ...
AACCGTGATGTAGCCACGGGCGATGTTGTCGCCCAGGGCGCGGCCGGAGCACAGGCCACCGAACAGCGGCGAGGCCTTACCGGTCAGCGACAGGGCAAGGTGCTGCAGGAAGCTGGCCGGCAGGGACGGAGGAGGCAACTGGCCGGTGCAACTGGCGAAGTTGATGTCCTGCGACTTGGGGCCCTTCTTGCTGATGGTGTCGTTCGGGTCCTGCCCGGCCGAAGCCGTCTGCGGCAGGGTGCCGTTGACCAGGATGTCGCGCAGGTTGATCGTCTGCACGTCATAGCCGGTCAGATAGATGTTGAAGTCGAGCACGGGCACCGACAGGTCCGAGTAGACCACCACGTGAGCCAGCACCGCGGTAGCCGAGGCGTTGTTCACCGAGAACAGGGTGGTGAGCCCGTTCGGGTTGCTCAGATCCACTTCGAAATAGGGCAGCAGCAGTGTCGCGGCCGGCACCGCGTCGATCGTGCAGATGACCGCGCGAACCGGAGGGCCCAGCACCATCGCGCACAACAGGGATACACCCAGGACGAGTTTCTTCATTTCTCTTCCTCCGTACTGAAAAACAGGGTAGAAAACCGGGCAGAATAGTAACACCATTCTCCGGCTTGGGAGCAAGTAATGCGGCAACAGGCCAAAGATTCTTGCCCCGCCTTACGGCACGAAGTGGTTCGGCGTGCAGGCGCTGTCGAGCTGAATGGCGCTGAAGCCGACGCTGAAGCGGCCGCTGGCGTCCATCACGACCGTCACCCAGGCCTGAGCCGCCGCGGGATCGAACGGCGGGTTCGGGTTGCCCGAGACCGTGGTGTTGAGGTCCAGGTAGAGCCAGCCGAAGTTGAACGGCACCGGGAAGTCCAAGCCGTTGATCAGCGTCCGCTGGGCCTCGGCCGGGAACGGAATGATGCCCTGCTGCGGCGGCTGCGGCGAGAAGGGGAAGGTCTGCGGCGTGCTGACCTGCTCCATCTCGTCGAAGATGTCGATACCTTCCTGGCCGAGCGGGAACCAGCTCGGACGACCCGTGGTCGCCGGGCAGGTGAAGGCGTTCTGGTTGGCCTTCGAGTCGCGCCAGACCACATAGCTCGTGCCGCCGGAGAAGGTACCGCCGGTGACGTAGCGGCCGGCATAGGTCGTGCCGAGCGGCTCGCGATGGTCGAGGGCGTTCCAGCCGACGTAACGGCCGTAGAAGGTATAGCGGCCGGCCGTGGTGGTGGCCGGGTCGGTGAGCGAAGCCTCGACGTGGACCAGGGTGTCGCCGTCGGCGAAGTTCTGGGCGGAGTTGACGTAGAAGTAGTCGCCCCAGAGGACGTTCTGAGCCGTGACGTCCTGGATGAAGTAGGTGATGTCGCTGGGCAGGCGAAGGGTGCAGTTGTTCACCGTGTCGATCGTGACGTAGCCGCGAGCGATGTTGTCGCCCAGGGCCCGGCCGGAGCACAGGCCGCCGAACAGCGGCGAGGCCTTGCCGGTCAGCGCCAGGGCGAGGTGCTGAATGAAGCTCGCCGGCAGCGCGGGCGGAGGCAACTGGCCGGTGCAACTGGCGAAGTTGATGTCCTGTGACTTGGGGCCGGAGGGGCTGATCGTGTCGTTCGGATCCTGGCCATCCGAGGCGGTGACCGGGATGGCTCCGGAAAGCAGGTCGCGCAGGTTGATCGTCTGCACGTCGTAGCCGGTGAGATAGATGTTGAAGTCGAGGACCGGCACCGACAGGTCGGACCACACCGTGACGTGGGCCAGAACCGCGGTGGTCGAGGCGTTGTTGACCGAGAACAGCGTCGTCAGCCCATTCGGGTTGTTGAGGTCCACCTCGAAGTAGGGAAGCAGCAGAGTGGCCGCCGGCACCGCATCGATCGTGCAGAGGATCGCGTGAGCCGGGGAGCCCATCACCAAAGCACACAACAGGGATAGACCCAGGACGAGTTTCTTCATTTTTACTTCCTCCGTACAGGAAAGACAGGGTAGAAAACCGGCGGCGATGGTAGCACCGATTCTCGCTCTTGAGTCGCCCGGGCGCGCAAGAGGCCCGGCGGGCCTCAGGCGCGGGAACGAGCTGGGACGCGGGCGAGGCCGCGCCCCAGCTTTTCCGGGAGGAAGGAGGGGCTCCTAGAAGTGCCAGACGAGGCCGGCGTTGGCGCCCAGGCCGCGCAACTGCAGGTTGACCTTGTCGTTGAACGTCGTGTCGGTACCCTGCTCGCGCACCGTGGCGTCGACGCTGCGGTAGATCGCCTCCAGCATCACTCCGAAGCCGTGGTCGGTCTTGATGTCGGCTCCCGCCTCCGCATACCAGCCGGCCTCGTTGTCGATGCTACCGCGGTTGGTGTCGAGCAGGATGTAGGAAGCGCCGCCGCCGACGTAGGGGGAAAAGCGCTCCTCAGGGGCGAACTTGAACACCAGGCCCGCCTCCAGCGGCGCGGCGCGGATCTTGAAGCGATCGTGGTTGGTGGGGAACGGAGAGTCCGAGGTCACGTCGCCGAAGTAGGTGGCGCGCAGCTCCAGGAAGCGGGCGAAGTCGACCTTGACGCCGCCGCCATAGCCGCCGGCCACGTCCTTGGTGTCCCAGTAGGAGCCGAAAACCGAGAAGTCCGCCGCTTTGGCGGGGGCCGCCAGCACCGCCAGCGCGGAGGTTACGCACAGGATCGATACGAATTTTCTCATGGTCGTTGTCTCCAGAGTCCGACGTTGAATCTCCGCGGCCGGAGCCCTGGAGCTCCGGCCGAGCCGTTGTGGGCGCGCGGACGCGCCATTCTGGAGACGGCTGAAATGCAAACGACGAGCCAGAAACAGCGGCGGAGGCCCGCGGCAGCTACTTCCGCCGGTTGGCAGCCAGGATTCGCTTGCGCAGCCGGAAGGAGAGCGGAGTGACCTCGACGAGCTCGTCGTCCCGGACGAACTCCAGGGCCTGCTCGAGGTTCATCAGCCGCGGCGGAATGAGGCGCACGGCGTCGTCGGAGCCCGAGGCGCGCATGTTGGTGAGCTTCTTTTCCTTGGTGATGTTGACGTCGAGGTCGTTGGTCCGCGCGTGCTCGCCGACGATCATGCCCTCGTAGACCTCGGCGCCGGGCGACAGGAACAGCTCGCCGCGCGGCTGCAGGTTCTCGATGGCATACGCCGTGGTGCGGCCCAGGCGGTCGGCCACCAGGGCACCCGTGGCCCGGTGCTCGATATCTCCGTGCCAGGGCTCCCAGCCGCCGAAGAGGTGGTTCATGATCCCGGTGCCCTTGGTCTGGGTGAGGAACTCGGAGCGGAAGCCGATGAGGCCGCGGGACGGCACCCGGAACTCCATGCGCACCCGGCCGGAGCCATGGTTGACCATCTTCATCATCCGCCCCTTGCGCGTGCCCATCTGCTGGGTGACGACGCCGATGAAGTCCTCCGGGCAGTCAATCAGCAGGTTTTCCATCGGCTCGTGCAGCACGCCGTCGATGTGGCGGGTGATCACCTCGGGCTTCCCCACCGACATCTCGTAGCCTTCGCGCCGCATGCGCTCGATGAGGATGGCGAGCTGCAGCTCGCCGCGGCCGGAGATCTTGAAGGCCTCCGGCGTGTCGGTGGGCTCGATGCGGATGGCGACGTTCATCAGCGACTCCTTCTCCAGCCGCTCCTTGAGCTTGCGCGAGGTGACGTGCTTGCCCTCGCGGCCGGAGAACGGCGAGTCGTTGATCGAGAAGATCATCGAGATCGTCGGCTCGTCGATTTGAATCGGCGGCAGCGCGCGCGGGTTGTCGCGCTCGGTGAGCGTCTCGCCGATGTTCACCTCCGCGATGCCCGCCACCGCCACGATGTCGCCCGGCCCGGCCTCGGTGATCTCGGTGCGCCGCAGGCCGTCATAGCCGTAGAGCAGGCTCACCTTGACCGGCACCAGCGAGCCGTCGAGCCGGCTGAGGGCGATCTCCTGTCCCTTGCGGATGGTGCCGTTGAAAATCCTGCCGATGGCGAGCCGCCCCACGTAGTCGTCGTAGTCGAGCGTGATGAGCAGGAGCTGAAGCGGCATCTCGGGGTCGAAGCGGGGCGCGGGCACCGAGCGTACGATCTCCTCGAACAGCGGCTCGAGCGTCTCGTCGGGCCCGTCGGCGGTCCGGCGGCAGAGGCCCGCGCGGGCATTGCAGAAGAGCACGGGAAAGTCGAGCTGATCCTCGGTGGCGTCGAGGTCGATGAACAGGTCGAAGACCTCGTCGATGACCTCGGCCACCCGGGCGTCCGGGCGGTCGATCTTGTTGATCACGACGATCGGCGGCAGCCCCGCCTCCAGGGCCTTCTTGAGCACGAAGCGGGTCTGGGGCAACGGCCCCTCGCTGGCGTCGACCAGCAGCATTACGCCGTCGACCATCTTCAGGGTGCGCTCCACCTCGCCGCCGAAGTCGGCATGGCCGGGGGTGTCGACGATGTTGATGAGGGTGCCGCGAAAATGAATGGCCGTGTTCTTGGCCATGATGGTGATGCCCTTCTCGCGCTCGAGGTCGATGGAATCCATCACCCTCTCGGCCACATGCTCGTTCTGGCGGAAGATGCCGCTCTGCCAGAGCATCGCGTCGACCAGGGTGGTCTTGCCATGGTCCACGTGGGCGATAATGGCGAGGTTACGCACGTCGTCTCGGGTCTGAAAAGTCAAAACGCTGGTCTCCATTCAGGGATTTGGGCGCGGCCAGGCAGGGCCGCTCTCTAGTGGGCCGGTGAGGATACCACAGAAGGCCCGCAGGGGTGGGGATCAGATTCGCGACAGGGCTTGCAGGTCGCCGAGGGCGCGGCGGATGGTCTCCACCTCGCCCGGCTCGAAGTAAGCGAGCTCGCACCGGCGGCAGACCCAGGCAGGTACCTGATTCCACGACAGCTTGTAGCCGCTGCGCTCCACCCGCACCGGCGCCGTCCCTCGTTCCACCGTCCCCTGGCAGCGCAGACAGCGCATCGGCAACACCTCGGAGCTCGCCGTGGTGTTGGCCCCCTGGCCGATGGGCAGCGTCGCGTCCAGATCCTCCGCGGGCGCCGGGGGCGGCGGTACGACTCCCAGCGGTCCGGACTTCGGTTGGGCCGACCTCGAGGCCGAAGCCTCGAACGAGATCCTCTGGCTTGAATTCCTCGGCATGAGCTTTCCCCTCAGAGCAGCGGCACCGCCGGTCACGATCTTGCAAGTTTCCTGCCCGGTCTCGTAACCCCACGCTCCCGGCGTTATAGGATCGCCCCGCCTGGAATGAGCCGCCCCCTTCGGGCGATTGAAACGACCGATGAACGCCACCCTCCAGCTCCTCAAGAGTCTTGCCGCCTTCACCGTCGTTCTGCTGCCGGCGGCTGCGAGCTCCGCTCCTCTTTCGGCCGCGAGCAACCTGCCCCGCGGCCGGATCGTGGACAAGATCGCCTGCGCCGCCGATTCTGGGGAGACCTACGCGCTCTATCTGCCCGCCGGCTATACGCCGGACCGCGCCTGGCCGATTCTCTACGTGATGGACCCCCGCTCGCGGGGAATTCTGGCGGCCGAGCGCTTCCGTCCCGGCGCCGAGGCCTTTGGCTACATTCTCGCCAGCTCAAACAACTCGATGAGCGACGGCCCCATGGAACCCAACCTCAAGGCCATGCAGGCGATGTGGGCGGACACTCACGCGCGCTTCCGGATCGACGACCGGCGCGTCTACGCCGCTGGCTTCTCGGGCACCGTGCGCTCTAGCGTCGTTCTCGCCCGGTCGGCGCCCGGCAGCTTCGCCGGGATCGTGGGAGCCGGCGCCGGCTGGCCCTTCGAGACGCCGCCCCGAAAGGGCGACGGCTTCGTCTTCTATGGCACGGTGGGGACCAAGGACTTCAACTACTACGAGATGATGGACCTCGAGCCGCAGCTCGCGGCGGCGGGGATGCGTCACCGCTTGGAGATTTTCGACGGCATTCATCAATGGCCGCCGGCGGAGATCGCCACCCGGGCCCTGGCGTGGCTGGACCTTCAGGCGATGAGGGCGGGCACGATTCCGAAGGACTCCGCCCGTATCCAGGCCGCCTGGGACGAGACGACCGGCCGGGCTCGCGGCGAGGAGAAGGCGGGCGATCTCTTCCAGGCGTCGCGCACCTGGGCCGGGGCCGCCGCCGACTTCGAGGGTCTGCGCGATACGGCCGAAGCCGGCGGGAAAGCGGCCGAGCTGGCGGCCAACCCCGCCCTCCAGCGAGAGGTCAAGGACAGGGCAAAGCGGCTGCGCCACGACAAGGAGACCCTGGCCCAGGCGCCGGGCATCCTCGCCGCCGTGAATCCGTCGGGCGAGCCGCGGACGGTCGCCCAGGTCGTGGCGCTGCTCAGGATTCACGAGCTGCGCAAAACGGCGGAATCGGCTCCCACCGCCGACGAGCGCCTCTCCGCGCAGCGCATTCTCAACACCCTCCAGGTGCAGACCGGCTACTACCTGCCCCACATGTACGCCGAGCGGAAACAGCACGACCGGGAGGTCTTCGTCCTCTCCATCGCCACGGAGATCGATCCCAAGAGCGCGACCGTGTTCTACAACCGGGCCGCCGCCTACTCGAAGAAGGGCGACCGCAAGCGGGCGCTCGCCGATCTGCGGCGGGCCGCGGACAACGGCTGGAAAGACCGAGCGATGCTCGAAAAGGACGCCGACTTCGACGCCCTGCGCCAGGACCCGGAGTACAAGCAGCTCGTCCAGTCGCTGGACGGTGGCGCCGCGAAGCCCGCCGGCAACTCCTAAGACCAGGAAGGAAGATCGCTATTCATGAAGCTCCTCCCCAAGACGACCTCACCCGTGCTCGGTCTCCTCCTCCTACTGGCCGCCTTCTTGCCGGGCCAGCGGGCGGCGGCGGTCAAGCCTGCCGCCACGCCTGCAGCCAAACGACCGCCCGTGGCGGAGCCGCAGGCCAAGCCGCCGGAGAGCCTGTCCTACGGCCGCTTCGGGCCGGTGGCTATCTACCGCTCCACTCCGCATCCGAAGAACGTCGTCCTCTTCCTCTCCGGCGACGGCGGCTGGAACCTCGGCGTCGTGGATATGGCGCGCATCCTCTCGTCCATGGACTCGCTCGTGGTCGGCATCAACGCGCCCCAGTACGTCAAGAAGCTCAACGCCTCCAAGGAGACCTGCGTCTATCCGGCGTCCGATCTCGAATTGCTGAGCAAGTTCGTCCAGAAGAGCCTGGGCTTCCCCACCTACGTGCCGCCGGTGCTGGTGGGCTACTCCTCCGGCGCCACCCTGGCCTACGCCGTCCTCGCCCAGGCGCCGCCCAACACCTACCGCGGCGCCGTCAGCCTGGGCTTCTGCCCCGACCTGGACCTCCAACGTCCCTTTTGCGCCGGCCACGGCATCGCGAGCGTGCCGGGTCCCAAGAACAAGGGGCTGATCTTCCAGCCGACCGCGACCCTCGAAGCGCCGTGGATCGCCTTCCAGGGGACGATCGACCAGGTTTGCAACAAAGACGAGATGGTGCGCTACGTGTCGAAGGTCAAGAACGGCGAGATCGTCCTCCTGCCCGACGTCGGACACGGTTTTTCCAAGACCTACAAGTGGGAGCCCCAGCTCAGGAAGGCGTACCGGCAGATCTTGGACAAGACGCCCGTCCAGCCCGCCGAGACCGCTGCGAACCCGCCCTCTGCGGGCACGCGGGCAGGCCTTCCCGCCGTCAACGATCTGCCGCTGGTCGAAGTGCCGGCGAAAGGCGGAGCGGCGAGCCCGCTGATGGCGGTGGTGATCTCGGGCGATGGGGGCTGGTCGGGGCTGGACAAGGAGGTCGCCGGGGCGCTCTCGACGAAAGGCATACCGGTGGTGGGAGTCAACTCGCTCCAGTACTTCTGGACCGCGCGCACGCCCGAGGGGATCGCCAAGGACCTGGAGCGCATCCTTCGCCGCTACCTGGCCACCTGGAACCGGCAGGAAGTGATGCTGATCGGCTACTCGCTGGGAGCGGACGTGCTTCCCTTCGCGGCGAACCGGCTGCCAGCGGACCTTCTGGGCAAGGTCAAGGTGGTCGCCCTGCTGGGTCCGAGCACGAAGGCGGAGTTCGAGTTCCACGTCACCGACTGGCTGGGCGGCGCCTCCAAAGGCCAACCGGTTCTGCCGGAGGTGAGGAAGCTCGGGGGCCGTCCACCCGTCCTGTGCCTTCACGGCTCGAAAGAGAGCGACAGCCTGTGCCCGTCGCTGACCGCGGCCCTGGGCAAGTCGGTGGTATTGCCCGGCGCCCACCACTTCGGCGGCGACTACGAGGCGGTGGCCAACCTCATCCTGAAAGAGGCGCAAGGAAAGTAAGGAATGCTACATCGCAGGTGAGATAGCGAGGCCGCCGGCGACAGCTCTATCCTGACGTCCAGAGGACATGGTGTTCCTGGATGATTCAAGGAGAGATCCATGGCTACATCCGCCACGACGGAGCCCACGCTCACCAAGCCCAAAGTCGCAAACTTCTTCGAGCTGAGCCACGGCAAGGACACCCTCAACTACACGGTTGACAACATCGCCGGCCAGCCAGTGCTCGACTACACCCACGCCGGCAGGCCGCGGTCGTTCACCGGCGACGAGATCCAGCGCGAGACGACTACGCTCGGCACGGAGGTGACCGTCACACTGGAGAGGGTGGTCGACGGCAACACTCGCCTGTTGACGCTGGTTCTGCCGGAGGTCCACGTCGGTTCCTCGGGCTCCGAGAAGCTCAGCGTGCCGGTGATCTTCCACACGCTCTTGAGCAGCATCATCGGTCCGCCTCGCACCGGCCCGACACAGACCTACGAGGTCCAGATCTTCGACGGCACCGCCAGCTTCATTGTTTCCTGAAATCGCCGGCGGCGCGCGGCTCGGCTCGGGTCGCGCGCCGCGTCAGACGGGAGGCTCTTCCGCGCCGATCGAGAAGATCCTCTCCAAGTCGTAGCGGGAGAACGCCCGGAAGGCCAGCAGCGTTTCCGAACGAAGGATGCCTTCGATCTTCAGCATCTGGCGGGTCACCGCCTCCGCGATCCCCTCGTTGTCCTTCACCCGCGCGATCGCCACCAGGTCGTACTGGCCGGCGACCGAGTAGACCTCGGTGATTCCGGGCAGGTCCACCAGCTTCTCCGCCACCTCGTTGACCTTGGCTTTTTCAACCACCAATAGAATGACTGCACTGACCATGAGATCGTCCTCCAGAATGCCTGAACTCTATATCAGTCGAAGGGAAAGAGTCCGGCCCGCCGTTCCCTGCGATACTCTCGCCGGATGGACGATCCCGCGACCGCTTTGCCCTCAGCGCTCTTCGAGAGCGCAGTCGACCTCCTCCGCGAGCTGACCGCGATCTCCTCGCCCAGCGGCGATGCCGAAGGGTTGGGCCGAATGGCGGAGCGGCTGGCAAGCGAGCTCGGGAAGCGGGGTCTCGCGACCGAGATCCGGGCCGAGCCTTCCGCGGAGGCGGGACGTATGCTGCCCGTCCTCTATGCGCGGGGAGCGGACACGTCGCGCGGCCATCTTCTCCTCATCGGTCACCTCGACACCGTCCTGTCCGCCGCACCGTCCCGGATCGACGGAGACCGTCTCGTCGCCACCGGGGCCATCGACATGAAGGGCGGCCTCGCCACCCTGCTGGGGGCGCTGGATCTCCTGAGCCATCGAGGGCAGACACCGCCGGCCGATCTGTTGCTGGTGGTGGTACCCGACGAAGAGGTGGGGGGCGAGCTCTCTCGGGCCGCGATCCGCCGCTGGGGAGAGACCGCCCGCGCACTCTGGGTGCTGGAGCCGGGCGAGCCGGCCGGAGCTTCGGAGACAATCGTCGCCGGCCGCCGCGGGATGGTCCAATGGCGCCTGGACGTTCGCGGAACCTCCGCGCACTCCGGCCTCCATTACTGGGAAGGCCGCTCGGCCCTCGTCGCTGCAGCCCGCTGGGTGGCGGAGGCGGAAGCGTTCTCCGGTAACGGAGGCGGCCCGACCGTCAATACCGGCCGCCTGGTCGCCGGGGATACAAGCTTCGTAGAGGGCCTGGCGACAGCCCACGACCTCCTCGGCACCGAGCGGCAGCTCAATGTCGTGCCGGATCGCGCCGTGGCCGAAGGCGAAGCCCGGTTTCTCCGTCCCCAGGACTGCGGCGAGCTCCTCCAGCGTCTTCACGATCTCGCCCAGGAAGTGGCCCGCGACACCAGCACCACCCTGACCTTCACCGCCGGACCGGTGATTCCGCCCGTCGATCCCGAGAGTCCCCATTCAGCGCTCAGCCGCCGGGCCGTCGAGCTCGCGGCCGCTCGCGGCTGGACGCTGGAGATCGAGATCGACAGAGGCGGCATCTCCTTCCCCAACTTCCTCCCCGACCCCAGCCGCATCCCCATCCTCGACGGCCAGGGCCCCGTCGGCGGCGGCATGCACACCAGGGAGGAGTTCGTGAGCCTGGAGTCGCTACGGAGGAGGATCGTACTTCTGGCGGATCTATTGGCGGAGGATGGGCGGATGACTCGGAACGAATCGCCGTCTGATTGATCTTGGGATCCCGCGATCACTTCCTCGACGGAAAGATTTTCGAAACGAAAAGCTGTAAACCCGGCAGCATCGTCGAGGTCACCGACTCCCCCTCTCCTGCACGGGCCCATTCGCTGTACGCGCCCGTCTCTCCCAAGCGGAAAATCTCGACCGTTCGCGGCAGAGGGTCCACAATCCAGTACTCCTGGATGCCCGATTCCTGATAGATCTCCATCTTCGTTCCGCGATCGACCCGGCGGGTCTTCGGAGACGTCACCTCGATGACGAGGTCCGGTACACCGGTGAAAAGCTTGTCGCCGGACTGGGGCTCGTTGCCCTTCCGGAAAAAGATGAGGTCCGGCTCCACCGGATCGGCGAGCCGCCGCGGCAACTGGATATCGAAGGGTGCCACCAGCACCACTCCGAGTTTCCTCCTCAGGGCAACTCCCCCCAGGAAAAGGTTCAGGCGGCTGACCGCGAATTGATGATCAAAGGCCGGGGCTGGCGTCACGTAGAGGCTCCCTCGCAGCACCTCATAGCGCTGGCCGTCGTCGGGCAGGCGCAGGTAATCCTCGAACGTCCAGTGCCCCGGGCTGGGCCAGAGGTCTCCTTCATCGCTGGGAGTCAAAGGGTAGGCAGGTTCGTTCATCGCAACCTCGTATCGCACTTGAGCGTACCGCAGATCTTGCCCATCGACAACTACCGCAAAGGCCCTTGCGGAATAAGCTCGACGGTGGCGGTGATTCCGGCATTCTTCAAGGCGTTCGTGGCCGCTGGAATCGTCAGGTCGTCCACCATGAGAACGAGACGTCCACGCTCCAAAGCCTTCGCGGTGAAGAACTCGATCTTCGCCTGGCGAAGGGCGTTCTGGGCTCTCCCGAGCCCCCGCGAGTCGATCTTCAGCCCACGGACGTGCGAAAAGCCCGCGTTCTTCGCCCGCAGGCAGGCATCTCCAGGATTGAGATAGAGATCCTGGCACTCCATGCTCTGAAAAAAGTAACACTTCGCCGCACCCTTGGTGCAGACGATGCTCGCCGCGGAGGCTTGAGCGGCGAAGCAACAAGCGAGAACGAGGCACGCGAGTCCTTTTTTCATGTCAATCCTCGTGCTCCCCCGTCCGGCGTTCCTCCGCCAGCGATGCGGAAGCGGATGGAGCTTGCGCGGCCGACAAAGGCCGCTCGTCCGGCGGGAAGATCGGGACCGGCGGCGTGGTGGCGACCGGAGCGGCGCCGCCAGGGCGGCCGAAGCTTACGATCTGTTGCCAAACGCGCTCGAGGTCGTCGCCGAAGATGACCAGCAGGTCCCCCGGCTGGGCGCTATCCAGGGCGCGCTGGACGGCTTCCTCCTCGTCGTAGACCTCGGGAGAGAGGCGGTCCGCCGGAAAGCCGGCGGCGAGAAGTCCCTGGCGCACGATCTCACCCGTCTCACCCCGCCTGCGGCCTCGGCGATTGTCGTCCTCGCGCACGATGATGAAATCGAAGGCGGGAGCGGCGGCTCGGGCGAGCTCCAGAATGTCCTCGTCGCGACGGTCGCCGGCGGCGGCAATGACGCCGATGCGCCGGCCGTTCACCGTCAGCCCGCGGATGGTGGCGGCCATGGCGGCCATGCCGTGAGCGTTGTGGGCATAGTCCAGCAGCACCCGGAAGGGGTGCTCGTTATAAAAGTTCATGCGGCCCGGCGTCTGGTAGAAATCCGTAGTAAAAGTGCGCAGGCCCTGGCGGATGTTTTCCAGACTGATGCCCATGGCGTGAGCGATGGCGGTGGCAAACATGGCGTTCTGAACGTTGTGAATGGCGTGACCCTCGACCGTGGCGGGAATCTGCCGCGCCCAAAGGAGGGGGATGTGCTCCTCGCCCTCGTAGAGCACGATCATGCGGCCGTTGAGCCCCTCCTCCAGCGCCACGGCCCGCCCCTTGTTGCGGATGTGCCGGCGCACGAGCTCGTTCTCCCGCTGCATCGTCACGTAAATCGGCTTGCCCGGGCTCTCGGCGGCCATCGCCGCCACCCGCTCGTCGTCGGCGTTCAGCACGCACCAGTCCTGCGCCACCTCGACGACCACCTGCTTGACCTCGGCCAGCTCATCCAGGCTGGAAATGCCGCCCATCCCCAAATGATCCGAGGCGACGTTGAGCACCGCTCCTACCTTGCACTTGCGCCAGCCGAGGCCCGCGCGCACGATGCCGCCGCGCGCCGTCTCCAGCACGGCGGCGTCGACCGACGGATCGCGCAGCACCAGGTGGCTCGCCCACGGGCCCGTCATGTCCCCCGACACCGTCAGCTCGCCGTCGATGTAGACGCCGTCGCTGGTGGTCATGCCGACGCAGTAGCCGGAGAGCTTGAGGATGTGCCCCACCATGCGGGTGGTGGTGGTCTTGCCGTTGGTGCCGGTGATGGCGGCGATGGGGATGCGATACGGCGTCCCCGTGGGAAAGAGCATGTCGATCACCGGTCCGGCCACGTCCCGCGGCTTCCCCTCCGTGGGCGAGGTGTGCATGCGGAAGCCTGGGGCGGCGTTGATCTCCACGATCGAGCCTCCCACCTCCGTGTAGCTGCGGGTGATGTCCGGCCCGATGAAGTCGACGCCGCCGACGTCGAGCCCGATGGCTTTGACGGCCCGCTCGGCCATGACGCGGTTGTCGTAGTGGGTGACGTCCGTCTTGTCCACGGAGGTGCCGCCGGTCGAGAGGTTGCCGGTCGAGCGAAGATAGAAGACCTGCCCCTCGGGGAGCATGGACTCGGCGGTGAGCCCGGCCTCCTCGATCAGCCGCTCGGCCTGATGATCCAGCTCCAGGCGGGTGAGCACCTTCTCGTGGCCGATGCCGCGCCGCGGGTCCTGATTGACGATCTCCACCAGCTCGGCGATCGTGTGCCGGCCATCGCCCACCACATGACCGGGGACTCGCTGGGCCACGGCCAGCACCTTGCCGTTGACCACCAGGATGCGGTAGTCGTGGCCTTCCTGAAAGGTCTCGACGATCACGACCGAGGAGTGCTCGTAGGCCTGCTCGAACGCCGCCCGCACCTGCTCGGGCGTCGTGAGATTGATCGACACGCCCTTGCCATGATTGCCGTCCAGCGGCTTGACCACCACGGGATAGCCGATGCGCTCGGCGGCCTCGATCGCGTCGTTCGGGCCGCCCACCCGCGCCTGCCGGGGCACGGGCAGACCGAGGTCGGAGAGGATCTGGTTGGTCAATCGCTTGTCCGAGGCGATCTCGACGGCGGTGTGGCGGGTCTCGCTGGTGACGGTCGCCTGGATGCGGCGCTGATATTTGCCGTGGCCTAGCTGGACCAGGGACCGGTCGTTGAGGCGGATCCACGGAATCTCCCGCTCCTCCGCGGCCCGCACCAGGGCGCCCGTCGAAGGGCCGAAGGCGCGGCGCTGGGCGAGGCGGACGAGGTCCTCCAGCTCCGTCTTGAAATCGTAGCCGCCATCCAGGTAGGCCTCGCGCTCGGGCGGCAGCAGATGGCGGATGAGGCGCACGCCCAGCTCGGCGGCTTCGAGACCCACCACCTCCTCCTCGTAACTGTAGATGACGTGGTACTGCCCCTTGGGGAGATCGTGGCTGCGCGTCTTGCCGTAGGCGACCGGCGTGCCGGCGAGGCACTGCAGCTCGATGGCGACGTGCTCCAGCACGTGGCCGAGCCAGGTGCCCTCGTCCTCCACCATGCGCCGCACGAAGCCGCCGGGCTCGCCGTAGGAGCAGGTGTGCTCCCGCAAACTGGGGATCGCAGCCAGCAGACGGTCGACGAAGCCGGGCAGCTTGCCGGTCGGATAGTCCTCCAACTCGCCGAGGTCGACGCGCAGGCGGATGACCTTGCGCAGGGCGTAGAGGTTGGGTCCGCGATAGACGCGAGTGTCCAGAATCTTCATCGGTGGCTTCTCATCGGTCGCTGCATCATGGCGGTCAAAAGTGCCGGTCATCGGTTCGAGGTGGCGAGGGCGTCCGTCTCCGCCGGGGCCGTAAACTCCGCCTCGGGAACGAGCGCCACCCGGCGGCGGGTATCGTACCGGCACCCCGTGGTGAGGAAGTCTACCTTGAGGCCCAGCATGGCGACCGGTTGGCCGCGGTGGACGGCGTGGCTGTCGGTGAAGCGAAGGCCCGCGGCGTCCACGATCGTGACGGCGCCGGCGCCGAGCACCGTGAGCACGCCGTCCGCACCGACCATCGCCGCGGTGTCCTCGTCGACTCCCACACCCAGCGGCTCGGGATTGTAAGAGAGGGCGGTGACGAGCCGGCCCATGCGATCGCGGCGGCGGAAGTGCTGATCGACGAGAAGGTCGGGAACGAAGCCGAGGCCTTGGGCCATCTGGACGAGCCGGCGGCGTGGCGTGCCGCCGCTCTCCCCCATCGAGATCATGTGCCGCGAGAGGACGGCCGCGCCGGCGCTGGTGCCGGCCACCACCATTCCCTCGGCGTGGCGGCGCAGCAGCAGGGAGGCGAGAGGCGTGCCGCCGAGGGCCGAGGAGATGCGGAGCTGACTGCCGCCGGTCATGAAGAAGCCGCTGGCGTCTTCCATGACGTCGAAAGCGTCGGGCCCCGCGTCCAGCGCGTCCTCGCGACCGCGGATGCGCAGCACCTCGACGCGCTCGGCGTCCAGCCCATAGAAAAGGTCTGCGTAGCGCTCCCCCGTCTCCGGCATCTCCGAAGCCGTGGCGAGGACGACGATGCGGGCGTCCGCGCCCCCGGCCTCCGCCACGAACCGGCGAAGGACGATCCTCTCCCGAACCTTGTCCTCGGCGCCGCCGATCGCCATCACCAGCCCCGGCCGGCTCGCCGCCGTCGAACCCGTCGTCATGCACTCTCCTCCGTCCCTCGCGCCTGCGGCGCGCGGCCCTGTGCTTTCAGGGATTCAGGTGCCAGAAGGCGGGCGGAATCGTAGCATGAGCGAGGAGGGTCTCCTTGCGGCCCGCCAGCGCCGCCGTGCTGGTCCGCGGCCCTTCCACTTGCCGGCATCGCCGCTGGTAAGCTCCGCGCCGCTGCCGTCTCCGCTGGAGTCACTGCCGCCGCGACCGGCGTCGTTGCTCTCTTGCCGTGCCTCGCTGCGATCCCGATTTGCGGCAGGCTCGGCCCGGCCGGAATCTCTGACGCCGCGGTCCGCGGTACTGCAGCTCTCCCGTGAATCGCCGCCACCCTGGCCGGCATCACTGCTGAGCCTTCAGGCATCACTGCTAAAGCGGGAAGCGTCACTGCCATGCCTTCAGGCATCACTGCTAGATCGGGAAGCGTCACTACTATGCCTTCAGGCATCACTGCTAGACCGGGAAGCGTCATTGCTAGATCGGGAAGCGTCACTGCTATGCCTTCAGGCATCACAGCTAAGCCGGGAGGAGCGACGCTTCCCGGTTCCGGCGTGACTCCTGCCGGGATGGCTGTGGTTCACGAGCCTTCCGTCGTGACGCACGAACGGATTTCGTGTCTCACCAAGGCAGCCGCGTCTCACTCTGTCGTTGGTGTAGTGCTCGGAACGACTATATCGCGGCCGACTCGGACCGCCGTCTGGTGTTACTCTCCTCCCCCGCCCGGAAAATACCAATGAAGCTCCTCGACTCACGACGACTGACAGGACCCAATCTCCTCCTCCCGCGAGCGGGGGCGGTGCTGGAGGTGTCCCTGGAGCCAGAAGAGGCAGAGGGAACAGTGACGGCTTGGCAGGAGAGCGTCATGCGTCTACTGGCCGCGGTCGGCTGGACGGACGAGGAGATCGCCGTGCGGCGATTTTCAGGAGGCGCCAGCCTCGCGTTCTCGGCTCCCATCGACTCTCTCTACGCCGCGACCGAGGTCAATGAGCTTGCCTGGACGGCGGCTGAGGCGGTAGGCACGGGAGGCTCTCCGCCCGACCTGGCGGACGAGACCGAGCGCCTGCGGGCGATGATCGCTCAGGAGGCGAACCCAGCTCTCCTGGCCTTGCGCGACGCCGCCGCGACCCATGGAGTCTCCTTCCTCTGGGACGACGACGAGGTCTCGGTGGGGCTCGGCACGGGATCATGGACCTGGCGGGCGGACGCCCTTCCCGATCCCGCGGCTGTCCCTTGGAGCAACGTCCACGACGTTCCGGTACTTATGGTGACGGGGACCAACGGCAAGACCACGACGGTGCGCCTGCTGGCATCCATCGCCGCCGCGGCAGGTATGACTCCAGGAATCACCTCCACCGACCGCATCGAAATCGGCGGCGAGGTGGTGGATCTGGGGGACTACTCCGGCCCCGGCGGTGCCCGCACCCTGCTGCGCGACCGGCGGGTGGCGATCGGCATTCTGGAGACGGCGCGGGGCGGCATGTTGCGCCGTGGGCTCACCGTGACTGGAGTGGAGGCCGCCCTGGTGACCAACATCGCGGCGGACCACCTCGGGGAGTTTGGAGTTCTCGATCTGCCGTCGCTGACAGAGGCCAAGCTCCTGATCGCCCGGGCGGTTCGGCCGGGAGGCCGGATCGTCCTCAACGCCGACGATCCCGAGTTGCTGGCGGCCGCCGCCCGGCTCACCCACCCCATCACCTGGTTCAGCCTCGACGTGGCGAACCCACGGGTGCTGGCACACCTGTCCGCTGGCGGCGACGCGTGTTTTCTGGAGGACGGAGTCCTGATGTTGGCCCGGGGAAACGAGAGGACGGCGGTGGTCCGCGTCGAGGAGATCCCGGTGACCCTGGGAGGCGCCGCCCGGCACAACGTGGCCAATGCCTTGGGGGCGATCGGCCTCGCCGCAGCGGCCGGGCTATCGCTGGAAGCCATCGCCGCGGGGCTTCGCAGCCTGACGAGCAATCTCGGACGCGCCGTGTCCATGGAGCTGGGCGGCGTCAACATTCTGGTCGACTACGCCCACAATCCTCACGGCATGACGGCCATCGTGGATCTCGCGAGCCGGCTACCGGGAAAACGGCGGCTTCTCGTCCTGGGTCAGGCGGGGGATCGGGATGACGAGGCGATTCGCGATCTCGCACGCGTCGCCTGGTCCCTGCGACCGGACCGGATCATCGTCAAGGAGCTACCCGAGATGCTGCGCGGACGGGGTCTCGGAGAAGTCCCCGCCGTGCTGCGAGCCGAGCTCCTGCGTCTTGGGGCTGCTCCCGAGAGCGTCACGATCGCTGGAACGGAGTTGGAGGGGATTCGGGAGGCCTTGGCGTGGGCCCAGCCTGGGGATTTACTGGTACTCCTCGCCCACACTCAACGGAACGAGGTGCTCGCTCTTCTCGACAAGCTTCGGGAGAGCGGCTGGCGGGCGGGGGAGCCGTTGCCCGATCAGGCGCGGCCGGCCTCCTAATAATGTAGAGACGCCCCGTGGCGGGGGGAACCCCCGGATGGGGGCGTCTCCGAGGCGGGGATAACCCCTGAGCCCTCGAAGACAGTCCTCGGGCACAGGGTCCCTGGATTTGCCTTGGTGCCGCCGGGACGATCCCTTCCGGTTTGAACCGTTGTCTCCGTTTCGGAGACGCCCCCACCGGAGGTTCCCTCCGGCACGGGGCGTCTCTACATTACGTTGGGGAGGTAAACCGGTGGTGGGAGAGGGGACCTCGCCTACCCCACCGCCCGCCTCTGCGGCAGGTTGTCCCGGAACCGCTCAGCGGCACTCTGCCTGCAGGGCATCTCGAACGTACGCAGCCCCTGCCGAATCGTCCCTGCGTCGACTCCCAACCCAGCCGCGATAGCGGCGGCGAACATTGCGTTCTGGATGTTGTGCTCCGCTTTGCCTCCCAGGGTGACGGGGATCTGTCGCGCCCAAAGGAGGGAGATCTGCTCCTCCCCTTGGTAGAGGACGAGGAGACGGCCATTGAGGCCCGGCTCCAGGGCCACGGCCCGGCCTCCCTTCCGAATGTGCCGCCGCACGCGCTCGTTGCCGAGGTCTCGGGTCACCCAGATCGGTTTGCCGGGGCTGTGGTCCGCCATGGCCGCCACTCTCTCGTCATCGGCATCGAGCACACAGAAGTCCTGCGCCACCTCGACCACGACCCTCAGATTCAGCGCGAGCTCGTCCAGACTCCGGGCAGCTTCTCTTCCCAGAGGAGCAAGGTTCAGTACGGCTCCGACGTTGCACCGCCGCCAGCCCAGCCCTGAGCGGGCGATGCCGCCCGGCGCCGTCTCTAGCACGGCGGTATCCACCGAGGGATCTCGCAGCACGTGATCGCTCGCTTCCGGGCCCGTCATGTCACCGCAGATGGCCAGCTTGCCGTCGATCCAGACGCCGTCCGACGTCGCCGTACCCACCGTGCGGCCGGCAAGCTGGAGGAGATGCCCCACCATCTGAGTGACGGTCGTCTTTCCGCGCGTGCCCGTGATGGCCGCCAGGGAGAAGCTCTCCGGTGCGTCCACGGGAAACAGACCGTCGATCACCGGGCCGGCTGAGGAACCTTGCACCTCGGGAGCCGGGTCGATCCCCACGATCACTCCCCCCACGTCGCGGTAGCTGTGGGAGATGTCGGGCGAGACGAAGTCGATTCCGGCCACTTCGAGGCTCAGGGCGGCGGCAGCCCGTTCCGCCATGCACCGGTTGTCCTCGTGAAGGTCGTACGTCCGGTCGGCGCCCTCCTTCTCCGTCACCGCGACCACCCTGCCACCCACCACGAGAACGCGAGCTTCAATGCCCGGGTGGAAGGAATCGGGTTCTGCCACGGGTAGTCCGATCCGTCCGAGAATCCGCTGCATCAGGTTTTTGTCCGAGGCGATTCCGACGGCGAGATGACTCGCCCGGCAGGTGAGACCGGCTTGGACGCAGCGCTGGAACCGGCCGTGGCCGAGCGCCACCAGCGATTTCTCGTCGAGGCGGGTCCAGGGGATGCCCCGCTCCCCGGCGGCCTTGACCAACGCGGCGGTCGAAGAGTCCAACGCGCGGGTCCGCGCCAGTTGCACCAGAGAATCGAGCTCGGCCGGAAAATCGAGAGGCAAGGGATCATGGGCCTCCATCCGCTCGGGCAGCAGGTGATGAATCAGACGCATGGCGAGGTTGCCCGCGGCAAGGCCCACGGCCTCCTCGTCGAAGCTGTAGACGACGTGATATTGCCCCGGCGGCAGGCCGTGGCCGCGCGTCTTGCCGAAGGTCACCGGAGTGCCGGCGAGGCATTGCAGCTCGATGGCCAGATGCTCCATCACGTGTCCCAGCCAGGTGCCGTCGTCCTCGTTCAGGCGGCGCACGAAGCCTCCGGGCTCGCCATAGGAGCAGGTGTGCTCGGAAAGGCTCGGGATCAACTTTACAAGGCGATCCGAAAAACCTGGAAGTTTGGCCGTCGGGAACCACTCGAGCTCGCCAAGGTCCAACCGAAGACGAATGACGGGCCAGAGCGCATAAAGATTCGGGCCGCGATAGATGCGAGTCTCAAGGACTTTCATGGCGTGAACGGGCCTCCCGGTGAAGCTCTAGCGTTGGCAGTGTGGCTCATTCCACGGGGGTCCAAACGAGCAATCGCCGTGCCAAGCGGCGTGCGATAGCTCCGCCTACTCGCCGTCGGTTTCGGCTTCGGCCGGCACCTTTTCGCTGTGCACCGGCGGCGGCACGGGAGAGCGGCGCTCCACCGGCTCGGCGAGATGGATCATGTGCGGGGGCGGAGCGATGCCGATGCGCCGGCTCAAGTCATAGCGGCAGCCGGTGGTGAGGAAGTCGAGCTTGAGACCCATCATGGCGATGGGCTGGCCGCGATGGACGGCGTGGCTGTCGGTGAAGCGCATCTGCGAGGCGTCCACCACCGTGACCGCTCCGGTTCCGAGGACGGAAAGCTCGCCCGCGCCGCTGAGGATGGCCGCGGTGTCCTCGTCGATTCCCAGGCCCAGGGGCGCGGGGTTGTAAGAAAGCGCGGTCAGCAGGCGGCCTAGACGGTCGCGGCGGCGAAAGTGCTGATCGATGATCAGGTTGGGTGCCAGGCCCAGCCCCTTGGCCAGGTGAACGAGGCGGCGGCGCGGCGTGGAGCCGCCATCTCCCAGGGCGATCATGTGCTCGGAGAGAAGCGCCGCGCCGGCGCTGGTGCCCGCGACCACCATGCCGGCCGCGTGCCGGCGGCGGATGGTCTCGGCGATCTCCGTGCCGCCCAGGGCCGAGGAGAGCTTGAGCTGGCTGCCGCCGGTGATGAACAGGCCGGTGGCGTACTCGAGAAGGTCGTGGGCCTCCGCGCCCGCCTCGACGGCGTCGTTGCGCGTCTCGATCTTCAGCACTTCGACGTTCTCGGCGCGCAGAGCCAGGAACAGATCGGCGTAGCGGTCGCCCGTCTCGGGAGACTCCGAGGCCGTGGCCAGCACCACGAGGTTGGCGTCGGCGCCGCCGGCCGCTTCCAGAAAATAATTGAGGATGACGCGCTCGCGCGTCTTGTCCTCGGCGCCGCCGATGGCGATCAGCAGGCCGGGTTCACCGGTATGAGGCATGGGCAGGATTTCCATGGCAGGCATCCTCCGCAAGAAGGATACCAGCCGGGCGACGGCTCCAGTGCCCTCATGTCCACTCCAACGGACAGTCCGCGGCTCTCCAGGACTCGAAAACCCGCGGGACTCGCGGTGTGAGGGTTTTGCCCTCTCCGGCACGTTTCCTGCTTAGACCTGAGAACGCCGGCACGACATCCCGTGCCGGGAAGGTGCGGGAGGGAATGAAATGCTTGACCCAGTCTTACAGCCCGTCTCCCAGGACCAGATCATGAAGCTTGCCGAAGGACGAATCGCGGCCGGCGAGCGCCGCGAGATCGTCCGGCGTCTCGTGGCGCAGGCCGCGCGGAACCAGGCGACGGCTAAGCTCGATCCCTATCTGGGAGAGCCGGTTCCCGAGGCCAGTTATGATCTGGCGCTGAGCCGGGCCTTCGAGCGAGCCTGTCGCCTTCACAAACAACTTGGCGGCGAGGCGGCGGCCAAGGATTTCGGCGAGGCCATGGTGCCCGTCGCCGCCGGCTATTCCTCGTCCTCGCCCGCGGCGCGCAGGGCGTAACCGACGCCGGGGACGGTCACCAGATAGCGGGGCTGGGCGGCGTCGGTCTCGATCTTCTGGCGCAGGCGGTGGACGAGCTGCTTCAGGAGCTGGCGGTCGCCCGCGCCGCGCGAGCCCCAGACGTGGGCGAGCAGGCGCTCCGGCGGCAGGGTGTGGCCGGCGTTGGCCAGGAGGATCTGGAGCAGCCGCAGCTCCAGCCGCGTCAGGCGGGCCGTTTTGGCGCCACCGACCGTCACGGCCGCCAATTCGAGATCCAGCGACAGGTCCCCGGCCGCCAGGGGCGCCGGCTTCTCCACCCCTCCCCGCCGCAGCAGCGCCCGCACCCTCGCCAGCAGAGTGCGCGGGCTGAAGGGTTTCGTCAGGTAGTCGTCCGCCCCCAGGTCGAGGGCCTGGACCTGATCCTCCTCGGCGTTGCGCACGGTCAGCATCATGATGGGAACCGACGAGCCTTCCGCACGGATCTGGCGGCAGACCTCCAGGCCGGAAAGGCGCGGCAGGTTCACGTCCAGAATCACCAGCGACGGCGCCTCCCGCGCGAAGGCGATAAGGGCCGTAGGGCCGTCCGCCGCGTCCACCACCAGATATCCCGCTTGGCGCAAGGCATAGCCGATCAGCCCCGCGAGCTCCAGGTCGTCGTCCACCACGAGGATCTTCATGCCGCCGTGCCCTCCAGGGCCAACTTCCGGGGCAGGACGACCTTCATGCGAGTCCCTCGGCCCCCGGCACCCAGGCCCGCCGTCACCTCCCCGCCGTGCCGCTCGACGATGGAGCGCACGATCCACAATCCGAGGCCCATGCCGCCGGTCTCCGGCTCTTCGCCTTCGCCGGCCTGGCGTACGAACCGGTCGAAGAGTACGGTTCCACCCGACTCCTCGGGAAAACCCGGGCCCTCGTCCTCCACCCACAGGTGGATCGCCCCCATCTCCACCGCGCCTCCGACACGGACCGTGGAGCCCGTGGGGCCGAACTTCTGGGCGTTGGCGAGGAGGTTGACGAAAACCTGGATCAGCCGCGGCGCGTCGCCTTCCACCATCGGCAGAGGATACGGGAGATCGAGATCGATCGACTGGCCGCGCTGGGCGAGGAGCGGCGCCGTCATTTCCACGGCCTCCTCGATCACCTCGTCGAGCGCCACCGGCCGGCTGCGGATCGAGGCCTGGCCCGATTCGATGCGGACGCTCTCCAGCAGGTTGTCGATGAGCTGGGTCAGCCGTAGGCTCCCCCGCTCCAGGGAGAGGACGAGGTCGCGCGTCTCGCCCTCCAGCCCGCCGGGGGACTGGAGGAGGCGGTCACGCAGCAATTCGATCGACGCGAGCTGGGCCGAAAGCGGAGTGCGGAACTCGTGCGAGATGTTGGCCAGCACGGCATCGCGCTGGCGGCGGGCGGCCTCGACGTCCGTCTCGTCCCGCATCACCTGGAACTGCTGCTCCTCGGTGGGAGGAGAGCTGGCGATGACCACGGCGCGTTCGCCACCGGCACGGAGCTGAAGGGTTTCGGTGGCGCTCGCGCCGCCTCGGAAGCGAGCGTGAAGGATGGGGCAGCTCTCCTCGCAGGGCCGCAGGCCATCCGCCCCTCGCGGGTTGAGCACGTCGCCACAGAAGCGGCCCAGGGCCTCGTCGGGGCGGATACCCAGCAGCGCCGCCGTCTGCGGATTGAGATAGGTGACATGGCGGTCGCGGTCGACGCTGAACACGCCCTCGCTGATGCCGGTGAGGATGGCCTCGCCCTCGGCCTGCCGGCGGCGCAGCTCGGAGGTGAGTTGGAGGAGCCGGCGGCGCATCTCCTCCATGGTGGCCGCGAGCGTCCCGAGCTCGGCCCCCGGCGCTCGCGGTCCGGGCGTCGAGAGATCCCCCCGGCCGATACGGGCCGCGGCGGCGGTGAGCGCTTCGACAGGCCGTGTGAGGCGGCGGCTCACCGCCCAACCGGAGAGAGTCGCGAGCGCCGCCACCAGAAGTGTCAGGAGAAAGAGGTTGCGCACGAGGCGGGCAAGGGAGCCGGACACCGCGTTCCCCGGTAACTCGGTTTCCACCAGGGCCGTCACCGCGCCGGACGCGGAGCGCAGGGGCCGCACGGAAACGTAGCGGTCCGCCGTCTTCAACAGTCCTGGTTCCGGAGCCTGGGCAGGATCGAGAATCGTCACCGGCAGCCCCACCTGGATCGCGACCTGCCGGGCGAACGGAGAATCGAGAACCAGTGCCGCGGCGGCCGAGGCTTCGGGAGTCGCCGCGAGAGGCGAGGCCGCGGCCAGCAGCAGCGAGCCATCAGGCAGACGGGTGAGGGAGGAGCTCCCCTCCGTGCCCGCGCGGCGGGCGATATCCTCCCAGGGGAGCGGAATGCCGCCGGTGGCGAAGGAGTGGCCTTTGCTGAAGATCACCACACCCGAGAGATGGCTGGTGCCGCGAAAACGATCCAGGAAGGCCGTCATTCCGGCCACGTCTCCCTCGGCCAGCAGGCGCTTCACCGTCGGCCGCTCGGCCAGCAGGTGGGCCGAGGTGGCAACGTCCCGCGCCGACCGCTCTACCGCCTCCTGAGCGCTCGCCCCCGCCAGGTTCACCCGCGCGAGCGCCTGCTCCTCGGCGAACCGCTCGATCAGCCCCACCGCCGCGGCCGCCACGGCCACCACGGCGAGCAGGACGAGCCCGGCGTTGAGGCCGATCAGGAGAGTGCTGAGGGAGAGGCGGCGCATCGGAAATCAGCTTAACATCGCCCGATTGTTCCCCAGACGGCTTCCCTATCGCCGCCCCGTTCGCCACTCGATCGCGCTCTTGATCGCCAGCGTCACCAGCGCCAGCAGGGCCAGCAGCGAGGCGACCGCGAAGGCGGCGGAGAATTGGTACTCGTTGTAGAGGATTTCGATGTGCAGGGGCATGGTGTTGGTGAGCCCCCGCACGTGACCGGAGACGACGGAGACGGCACCGAACTCGCCCATTGCCCGGGCGTTGCAGAGCACCACGCCATAGAGCAGGCCCCAGCGGATCTTCGGCAGGCTCACCTTGACGAAGGTCTGCCACCCGGAGGCGCCCAGGGTCAGCGCCGCCTCCTCTTCGTCGCTCCCCTGCGCCTGCATCAGGGGGATCAGCTCGCGGGCCACCATGGGCGAGGTGACGAACATCGTCGCCAGCACGATGCCTGGGACGGCGAAGATGATCCTCAGATCGTGGCTCTGAAGCCAGGGACCGAAAAATCCGTGGGCTCCGAAAAGCAGCACGAACATGACGCCCGAGATCACCGGCGAGACGGCGAACGGCAGGTCGATCAGAGTGATCAGGACGTTTTTGCCGCGGAAGCGAAACTTGGCGATCGCCCACGCCGCGGCCAGACCGAAAAGGAAATTGACCGGCACGGCGATGCAGGCCACCAGCAGGGTCAACCGCACGGCTGCCAAAGCGATTGGTTCCCTGATCGCGGCGAGATAGACGGCCACCCCATCCTTGAAAGCTTCGTAGAAAACAAGGACCAGGGGCAGAAACAGGAAGAAACCGAGGAAGATCAGGGCCGTCCCGATCAGCAGCCAGCGAACCCACGGCGGCTCGCTCAAGGCCCGGGACGGACTCGATTTCGGTCCTCTCACGCGGCCTCTCCAGCTCGCAGCCGCCGGTCGCGCCGCCAAGACAGGAAGTTCACCAGAAACAGAAGAGCGAACGAGGTGATCAGAAACACCATGGCGATCGCCGTCGCTCCCGCGTAGTCGTACTGCTCCAGCTTGATCATGATGAGAAGAGGTGTGATCTCCGAGCGCATGGGCATGTTGCCGGCGATGAAGATCACCGAGCCATACTCGCCCAGCGCGCGGGCGAAGGCGAGGACGAAACCCGTGGTCGCGGCCGGTACCAGCTCGGGCAGGATCACCCGCCGAAACGTCTGCAAGCGGCCGGCGCCGAGACTCGCCGCCGCCGCCTCCACCTCAGGATCGAGGCCGGCGAGCACCGGCTGCACCGTCCGCACCACGAAGGGCAGGCCGATGAAGGTGAGCGCCACCACCACTCCCAGCGGCGTAAAGGCCACATGGATGCCCAATGGCTCCAGCCAGCGGCCCACCCAGCCGTTCTTGGCGTAGATGGTGGCGAGCGCGATACCGGCCACGGCCGTGGGCAGGGCGAACGGCAGGTCGACGACGGCGTCGATCAGCCGCCGGCCCGGGAAACGGTAGCGCTCCAGCACCCAGGCGACGAGCAGACCGAAGACGAAGTTGATCGCGGCGGCGACAGCCGAGGCCCCCAGGCTCAGCCGGTACGCCGCCAGGGCCCGGGGGCCGGAGACCGTGGACCAGAAGGCGGTCCACGTCATCGTGGCCGTCTTCAGGAAGACGGTCGACAACGGGATCATCACCATCAGGCCGACGTAGAGCAGCGTGAACCCAAGCGCCAGGCCGAAGCCCGGCAGCGGGCTGCCCCCGCGCAGATGCCGGCTCACTACCTGCCGGCTCCATAAATCTGATCGAAGACGCCGCCGTCGTCGAAGTGTGTCTTCTGCGCCTTGGTCCAGCCGCCGAAAACCTGATCGATGGTGAACAGCGTGAGCTGCGGGAACTGATTGGCGTACTTCTTCGCCACCGCCTCCAGCCGCGGCCGGTAGTAGTGCTTCGCGGCGATCTCCTGGCCCTCGGGGGAATAGAGATATTCGAGGTAGGCCTTGGCGACCGCCGCCGTCTTGTGCTTGGCGGCCACCTTGTCCACCACCGCCACCGGCGGCTCGGCCAGGATGCTCGACGACGGCGCCACGACCTCAAACGCGCCCTTCCCGCCAAGCTCTCGCACCGCCAGCAGGGCCTCGTTCTCCCAGGCCACGAGCACGTCGCCGATTCCCCGCTCGACGAAGGTCACGGTCGAGCCGCGGGCGCCCGTGTCGAGGATCGGCACGTTCTTGTAGAGACGGCTGACGAAATCCCTGGCCTTGGCCTCGCTGCCATACTTCTTCAGCGCCCAGCCCCAGGCCCCCAGATAGTTCCAGCGGGCGCCGCCCGAGGTTTTGGGGTTCGGCGTGATCACCGCCACGCCGGAGCGCACGAGATCGTCCCAATCCTTGATCTTCTTCGGATTGCCTTTGCGCACCAGGAAGACGATCGTCGAGGTGTAGGGCGTGCTGTTGTTGGGCAGCCGCGTCTGCCAGCTCTTGTCGATCAAGCCGGACTTGGCGACGGCGTCGACGTCATAGGCCAGGGCCAGGGTGACGACGTCGGCCTCCAGGCCGTCGATTACCGACCGCGCCTGTTTGCCCGAGCCGCCGTGCGACTGCTGGACGGTGAGGCTCTGCCCCGACTTCCCCTTCCAGTACTTCGCGAACGCGCCGTTGAAATCCTGGTACAGCTCGCGGGTGGGATCGTAGGAAACGTTGAGCAGCTTGACTTGCGCCGATGCCGGCAGCGCCAGCACCAGCAGGAGCGGAGCGAGATAGAGCGGTTTTCTCATGGGCTCGAATTCCTTTCCTCAGGTCCTTTAGAACTGGACCTGGAAGCGGCTGAAGAAGATCTTTTCGTCCTCGCGGTCGCCGGTGGTGAATCCGCCGTCGTACGAGGTGCGCTCATAGTCGAAGAGCAGCCGCACGTTGCGGTTCAGGTACCAGTTGAGGCCCGCCGCCACCGCCTTCTCCGACCGGATGGCACTGGCCGGGTTGGCGAAGACGGGGAAGGTGGCGGGGTCGACGTCGAGCTGGCTGAAGCGCACTTTCACTTCCCAGGCGCCCCAGGTGTGAGCCGCCGGATCGAACACCACCTTGGGATCGACCGCGCGATAGGTGGGCACGCCGCCGGAGATCACCCAGGAGGCCGCCACCTGCCAGGAGCGATGATCGAGCTCCCGGCTGAGGCTTCCCCGCGTCACGTCCTGGCGGGACGAGGCGTACTCGGCCAGCAGCCCGAAGGGGCCGCTGTACAGGTACGCCTGCGGAACGATGCGCATGTGGCGGCCGTCGGCAAGGGTGGTGTTCGCAGCCGTGCCGTCCGAGCGGTAGGCGAAGACCGTCGCCTGCCCGGGCGAGCGGTAGGAGGGCAGGCCCGGAGCGGTCGCCGTACCGGACGCGTTGCCGGACGTGCCGGCGATGCCGAACCCCAGGTTCTTGAGCGGGCCGCTGCCCCGGACGAACGGCTGAAAGAAAAGCCGCGCCGCCACGTCCTTCTCGCTGTTGGTGTCGGCGTCGGCGATGCCGCCGTCCACCACGCCGTTGAAGACTCCCAGTTGGTAGCTCGCGACGCCGCCCGCGAGATCGCCAGCGATCTGGACGCCGAGATCGCGGTTGGGCACCAGGTTGGTGGGCAGCGAGCGCTCGACGAACAGGATGTCGGCTCCGGATTGCAGCCGTTCGAGGCCGACCGGCGGCTTGAACTTGCCGGCGCGGACGCGGAAGGCGGGGCTGAACTTCCCCTCCACGTAGGCATCCTGGAGGACGGTCTGGCCGGCCCCGAAGTCCGGCATGATGCGGAAGTCGAAGATCCTGGCCACCGTGCCTTCGAGAATGGGACGCACCCGGCGCAGGATGAAGGTGTCGACGGTGGACCTCTGTTTTTCATCCAGGAAGAAACGGCTGTCGAGCTGCGCGTAGCCGCCGATCCGGAGGCGGTAGGCGCCGTCGGCGGACTTGATCGAGAAACCGCTCTTGTCCGCGGTGACGCCGCCGGTCGTTTTAGCCTTCTCGGCGGCGGCCTCCTTGTCGATCTCGATCTTGCGGTCGAGGACGCGGATCTTCTGGTCCAGCTCCTCGAGCTTCTGGTCGATCGTCGCGGGAGCCTGAGGCGTCTCCGCTGTTTGGGGCTCCGGCTCTTGAGCCCGCGCGGCGACCGGCACCAGCGCCGACAGCAGCCCGAGGCTCAGCGAAAAAAATATGGCCTTCATGGCAATCTCCTTGGGGAAAGACAACAGAACCTTCACGACGCCGCCTCCGGCGAGCGCACGATGAGCAGCGGCAGGCTGGAAAGATCCGGCAGCAGGCGGCCGACGACCCCCTTGAGCTCGATCTCTCCATCCTTGCCCGGCAGCGGCGAGCCCACGACCAGCAGGTCGTGCCCGCCCTCCCGGATCTGGGCGAGGATCTCCTCGCGGGCGCCGCCATAGCGGATGCGGGTGGTCACCGGAACTTCCATCCGGGCGAGCGTTCGGGCGCTGCCGGCGAGGAAACGCTCGGCCTGAGAGGTGGCCAGGGAGACACCCTCGCCCTGCGCGACCGCCGGCAGCACGGTCAGGATGGCGATCTCGGCTCGCAGATGGCGGGCGAGGCGGCCGGCGAAGGAAACGTCCGCCTTGCCCGGCTCGCCCACGGCGACGCAGATCAGCCAGCGCTCCGGCGCCCGGCCGGGCGCGCCCGCCGGCACCAGCAAAAGATGGTGCGGTCCGGCGGAGATCACCTCCTCGGCGAGCTTCACGCCGTCCTTGGGCGTGGCGCCCAGAACCACCAGGTCGCAGGGTCGGCGCGACGTCTCCTCGGCCACCGCCGCCGACGCCTCCTCGCCGGTGGCCCGGCTTTCCAGGCTCGCGACACCCGAGCCGAGCTGCTCGCGCGACTCCTGAAGCCGGCGGTCCGTCTCTTCCCCCGGCTCGGTTCCCGGTGCCAGCACCGTCACCCGGGCGTGGGCCAGGCGGGCCAGCTCGCCGCCCAGGGCGATCGCGGCACGCGAGGGAGCCGAGCCGTCGGTCAGCAGCAGGAAGCGCATTCCGGGGTGGACCAGGGCGTGCACCCGCCGCACCCCGACCCACGGGGTATCTCCCGTCTTGAGCGGGAACCGGCGCGCCTGATCCTGCGAGCGGGTCGCCTCGATCCAGATGGAGTCGCTGCCGAAGGGGACCACCGGCGCGATGGCGCGCACGCCGGGCAAGGCCGGGAGCCGCAGACGCAGACGCTCGAAGGAGCCGATGAAGGCGCGCTGATCCACCACCGCCTGGCCGAGCATGGAAAAACCGGCGTCGCCGGCCGAGCTCCGCACCGCCACGTCCTCCGGGCGGAAGAGCACCTGCACCCGGCGTGGGGTGCCCGCGGTATCCGAGGATGGCGGCTCCGCGTGGGTGTCCAGCGGGAAGCAGACCGGTCCCACCTTCACGCCCTCGGCGGTCGCCTCCCCCACCAGCAGGTTGGCGGTGCCCAGGAACGTGGCCACGAACTCCGTTTCCGGCCGCAGGTACAGCTCCTCCGGCGGACCGGCCTCCAGCAGGCGGCCGAAGGAGAGCACCGCCAGACGATCGGCCAGCTCGAAGGCCTCCTCCTGATCGTGGGTGACGAAGAGGGTCGTGACCTTGAGCTCGCGCTGGATCTCGCGAATGGTGCGGCGCAGGTCCGCCCGCACCTTGGCGTCCAGGGCGCCGAAGGGCTCGTCGAGGAGCAGCACCTCGGGCTGGTGGGCGAGAGCCCGGGCCAGGGCGACGCGCTGCTGCTGGCCGCCGGAGAGCTGGCGCGGCATGCGGCCGCCGAGGCCGGCGAGCCCCACCAGTTCCAGGAGCTCGTCGCGCCGCCGGCGCCGCGCTTCCCTGGCGCTGCCGCGCACCGCCAGGCCGAACTCCACGTTCTCCGCCACCGAGAGGCTGGGGAACAGGGCGTAGCTCTGGAAGACGAAACCCACGCCCCGCCGGGCCGGCGGCAGCTCGGTGACGTCGCGGCCATGGAGCGTCACCCGACCCGCGTCCACGTCGGTCAGGCCGGCGATCATCCGCAGCAGCGTGCTCTTGCCGCTGCCGGAGGAGCCCAGCAGGACGAACAGCTCGCCGTCTCCCACGCTGAGGGAGATGCCGTTGACCACCGGATGGCCGGCGTAGCGCTTGGTCAGATCCTCGAGGACGATGGACAACGGGAACAAGCCTCCTGGCCGGCGGACGTGAGGGCCGGTGGAAGGCGAGACTAGGGACTGGAAGTGACACTGTCAGTCGAAAGGCGGTGACAAAATTCTCCGGTTCTGGAACCTGGCCGTCTCTCCCCAGAAAATTTCTCCGCCGGCTTTGTCACCTTTTGGGGCCTTCGAGCAACTAGATCTAGTGAAGGGACTTTTGCGATGACGTTTCCCGGGAGGATGACGTGGACTACCTCGATGACTTGGAGGAGGGGGCTACCCCCTCCGATGTGGATCGCCTGCTCGGTCTTTCCCGACAGGACTCCAGCACAGTGATCCGGCACCTGCTGGCCATCGCGCCGGATGGGGCCGTCGCCGGACAGGAGCGCACCCCGCGCCCCCGTGCCCGGCAGCGCGGTGAGGGAGCACGCTACGACGAGGCCTTCCGCCGCACTGAGCATCTGCTCGCCGAAGCCCACGACCGTGTGCGGCGGGAGCGGAGCCAGGCCATCATTCAATGGGCGACGCTGGAAGGCCATCCTCCCGCGCGGCAGCTCGTCATGGTGCGCAACGACCAGCGACTCCATCACTGGGGCCTCTACGACCTGCTGCTGGAGAAGAGCCGCGAAGCCGTCGCCCGGGACTCCGGCGCCGCCATGAGCCTCGCCGAGATGGCCCTGGCCATCGCCGAGCGCCTCAGCGCCGAGAGCTACGGCGAGGAACGGCTGGCCGATTTCAAGACCGCCGCCCTCACCGCCCTGGGCGACGCCCGCCGCACCGCGGGAGACCTGGCGGGCGCCCGCCTCGCCTTCAGCCAGGCCCGTATCCAACTGGAGATGGGCACCGGCGACCTCATGGAGGAGGCCAACCTCCTGGGTACCCTCACCAACCTCCTCTGCGATCTGGGGGAGTACGGCAAGGCCGCGGGGTCGCTCGAAAGGGCCATGGCCCTCTACCACCGCCTGGGAGACGACCGCCTCGACGGCACCAGCATCCCCTGGCCCGCCGAGGACGAGGAAGAGGACGACCAGGCGACGGAGAGCTGGGCGCGGGGAGGCCGGTAGAAGAAACCGGAGGGCGAGGACGAAAGAGGGGCGTTGGGGGCAGTGTAGACTCCCCCGCCATGCGTCTCGTCTTTCTCGCCCTCCTCCCGCTGCTCCTCATCGCTTTGACTTTTCTCGTCTCCGGCTGCGCTTCCTACCGGCCGTTCGCCGACGTACGCCGTGAGGTTCCACAGAGCCAGTTCGTGCGCGTGGGGAGCCAGCTCGTCCACGTCGAGCAGGCTGGCCAGGGAGAGCCCGTGCTTCTCCTCCACGGCTTCGGCGCCTCCAGCTACTCGTGGCGCAAGGTGATCCCCGCGATCAGCGCCTCGCACCGGGTGATCGCCATTGACCTCAACGGCTTCGGCTACACCGAGCGGCCGAAGGATCTCGCCTCCTATACCCGCGAAGGACAGGCAGCTCTCATCCTCGGGGTGATGGACGCCCTGGGGATCGACCGCGCCCATTTCGTGGGGCACTCCTACGGCGGCGGCTTGTCGTTGTTCCTCGCCTCGACTCATCCCGAGCGGCTCCGCACCCTGGTCCTGGTGGACAGCTCGGCGCCCACCTACCCGGACGATCGCCGTAGCCGTCTCGCCTCGGCACGCCCTTTCGCCAAACTCTTCCTGCGGGCCGTGGCGCTACGCCCGGCCATGGTGCGCCGCTCGTTCAAGACCTCCTTCTTCGATCATTCCTTGGTCACTCCCGGCTTGGTGCAGGCATACCTGGACCGACTTCGCATCGAGGGTGCCGAGGACGCCTTCTACGGCCTCACCGTTCCCCGGATCGTGCCGGGCCCCAAGGTCGCGCTCGACCAGATCCGCGTTCCGACCCTCGCCGTCTGGGGCGCCGAGGACCGGTTGATCCCCCTCGCCTCGAGCCGGCGCTCGGTGGCGCGCATCCCCGGCTCCGAGTTCGTGGCGATCGAACATTGCGGCCACCTGCCCATGGAAGAGAAACCGGAGGAGCTCCTCACGGCGCTGCTGCCGTTTCTGGAGCGGCACCGGGGGGAGCCGGCACGATGAAACCCCTCGGCCTGATCGCCACCTGTGTCCTCGGTCTGGAGGAGATCCTGGAGGCCGAGGTGCGGGACCTCGACGTCCAGGACGTCGAGCGCCAGCGCGGTGCCGTGGCCTTCACCGGTTCGTGGGTGGACTGCTGGCGGGCCAACTGGCGGCTGCGCACCGCCAACCGGGTCCTCGTCGAGCTGGGCCACTGGGAGGCGCCGGACGGCGCCGCCCTGGCCGCCGGCGCCCGGGCTCTGGCCGGAGGCCGCTCCCCCGCCCGGGTGCACCGCGGAAGCCTCGACGTTCCCGTCCTTCTCCATCCGGACCGCAGCTTCGCCATCCAGGCGACCTCGACCGCTTCGGCCGTGCGCGACACGCGCTGGGCGGCCCTGTCGGCCAAGGACGGTCTCGTCGACGGCCAGCGCGACCGTTGGAACCGACGCTCGGACGTGGACCGCCAGCACCCGGACCTCCATCTGCGCCTGCGCCTGCTGCGCGACCGCGCCACCCTCCTCCTCGATACCTCGGGCGAGCCCCTGGACCGCCGCGGCTATCGCGCCGTCTCCACCGCCGCCCCGGTCCGCGAGCAGATGGCCGCCGCCTGCGTCCTCGCCTCCGGCTGGGACGGCCGCGGCCCGGTCGTCGATTTCATGTGCGGCTCGGGTACGCTGCTCGTCGAGGCGGCCTGGTTCGCCCTCGGCTGGCCCCCCGGCCGGCTGCGCCGCCACTGGGCCTTCGAGCACCTCCCCGGTTACGATCCCACGGCCTTCACCGCCCTCCTCCAGGAGCCGCTCCCCACGCCGGGGCCGGACGTTCACCTCCACGGCAACGACGAATCCGCCGAGGCCCTGCGCGGCGCCCGCGCCAACCTGGAGCTGGCCAACCTGCTGGACCGCGCCACCCTCACCCGCGGCGACGCCGCCGCCTTCGAGCCGCCGGCCGGCCCCGGGCTCGTGCTGGTCAATCCGCCGCACGGCGAGCGCCTGGAGACCGACGCGGCCGGCTGGCGCGCGCTGGGCGACGTCCTCAAGCAGCGGTACAAGGGTTGGAAGGCCGCCGTCCTCGCCGGGGGTGAGGACCGCGGCAAACACATCGGCCTGCGGCCCCGCCGGCGGATCCCGGTGATGAACGGCCCCCTGGAGGGCCGGATTCTTCTCTTCGATCTCTACTGACGGGAAAGAAAGGCGGGAAGGCGAGGCTTCCACGGCCGGAGACCTGAGTCAGGCTCCGAGAGGAGGACCGTGGAGGTCGTCCGCAGACGCGAGGAGACGGCTAGAGGCTGCGCTTCTTGGCCCGCAGGCCGCGCCGGCTGCCGCCTTCTTTACGGGGCTTGAAGTTGCCGCGATTGAAGCCGCCGCCGAAGCCACCGCTGTCGTCGCCGCCGCTGGGGGCAAAGTTGAAGTCGCGAGGGCCGCCACCGCCGACGTAACCGCCGCCACCACCACCGTAACCGCCGCCGCCGCCGTAGCCGCCACGGTCACCGCCGCCGCCACCGCCACCGTAGCCGCCGCCACGGGGCGCACCACCGCCACCGTAACCGCCGCCACCGCCGTAGCCACCGGGGCGGGGACCGCCCGGAGTGCGCTCGCGAGCCTCGTTGACGTTCAGTGCACGGCCCTGGAGCTCATGGCCATTGAGCTCCTTGACCGCCTTCTCGGCTTCCTCGTCGCTGCTCATTTCGACGAAGCCGAAACCGCGGGAGCGACCGGTGGCACGGTCCATCATCACCGTGGCCGACTCGATCGTGCCGGCCTGGGCGAACAGAGTCCGCAGGTCGTCATCCGTGGTTTTGAAGTTGAGGTTTCCGACGAAAAGCTTCTTTCCCATGTCTCTTGTCGCTCCTGGCCTGGCGAGGCCCTTTTCCCTTCCTAAACCTATCCTTCAGCCGACCCAACCGGCACCACCGGCCGTCACGGTTCGCGAGGGCGGCCCCAAGTCTCTTGCCACGCAGCGACTAAGACGGACGCCTCTCCTGTCAGGACTCTAAAAGATAGCAGAGGATCGACGTAACCGCAAAGGCCGCGAGCGAATTCCCTGAAATCAAGGCGGCGGTTCGGCCGGGACCACCCGCGTCAGCCAATGCTCGACCCAATCCCGGAGCGCCGGAGTGTCCGGCAGAGGCTCGCCATAATGCCCCATGGCGCGGAAGGGCAGGGGCTCGACGTGCCGCGCCTCCCACGTGTTGCGGTCGGCGTCCTTGTCCCAACCCTGGCTCTGGAGGAAGACGGTGCGCGTCCAGCCCGGCGGCGGAGGCGGCAGGCCGCCGGCGTCGAACTCGAGGGCGATCTCGTCGCCGGGGCCGATGACCACCGAGCGGTCGTCCGTCGCCGCCAGCAGCTCGCTCACGTCGCCGTAGCGCGTGTAGTGCCCGGCGAAGGGCAGCCAGGGGGAGTCGGGCGTCACCCGGCCGTAGTCATAGCCGTGAGGCCCGTTGGGCGACCGGCGGACGAGGGCCGAGAAGCCGCGGTAGCGCAGCTCGGCCGACCGTGGGCCGAGGCGGGCGAGAATCCGCGCGCCGGCGTCAGCCTTTTCGAGGCTCCAGGCGATGCGGTCCCAGGCCAGCCAGAGCGAGGTGACGATGCGCAGCCGGTGGGCGCCCGGCGGCAGGGGCGGCGTATCCACAACCATCGTCTTGGTCTTGCCGGCCGGGAACCCCATCGCCGGGACGAGAACCTGCCAACCGGCACCCGTCTCCACCTCCAGCCGGGGCGGCAGGTTGGGTAGATCCGGCCGTTGCGCCACGGCGAGGTTCAAGCTGGCGTCGGCGGGGAACATCCAGCCGTCGAGGAACAGCCGCACCGGAACGCCCGGAGCCTCGCCGAGATCGAACGTGAAGCTCCAGGCGCGGGAAACGCCCTGATAGGGGCTGGGCTCGTAGCCCCCGGCGTAGATTTCGTCGCGGGCGCGGACGCGGGCGGTGACGTCCTCCCCTCGGCCGTCCCACGCCGCGGCCACGGGTCGCAGCCCTCGGGCCGCCACCACTCCCACGGGCTGCCGCTGCCCCGGCACCACCTTGAGCCGGCTCGCCACCTCGACCTCGGCCGGATGGTCGACCACCCAGAGCCGCACGGCGTCGAAGTAGGCCGCCTCCCACAGCTCCTCGGTGACGCGCAGCCGGTAGACGCCGTCCACCGGCTGGGCGCCGTCCACCCGCACCAGCTCGTCGGGGTCGGGGCCGGCGTAAATGCCGGGAGCGACCGGCAGGCCGACCGGCGAGTTCCACAGCAGGTCGGTGACGAAGCGGAAGCGGTCGCCCGTCCAGGCGTAGAGGAAGGGGCAGCTCCCCTTGAGGAGCTGCTGCTCCACCACCCGCTGGTCCACGCCCGGTTGCAGGCGGTCCTGAGGCACGCCGTTGGTCCACACCACGCGGAGCACGTCCGCCTCGCGCAGCTTGCCGAGGCCGAAGTGCGTGACCTCCGCCGCGGCCTCGCGGAACTGATACGCCGCTCCGGAGCGCACTTCGACGACGGCGCCCAGCCCCTGGAGGTTGTTCTTACCGCTGCCGGTGGTGAGAGCGCGCAGGCGCACGTCCAGCCAGTGGTTCTTGTTGCCGCCCTCGTTGGTCAGGCGATGGAGGCCGCCCTCCCCCGCCGCCACGAGGTCGAGGTCGCCGTCGCCATCCAGGTCGGCCGCCGCGAGGGCCGTGGCGTTCTTCGGTCCGTTCTCGACGGCGAGGGCCTCGAAGCTCGGCGCGGCGGGGGTGCCCCGCCGGCCGAGGACTGTCACTCCCCCCGGACCGGCGGCGGCGAGGTCGAGCCGGCCGTCGTTGTCGGCGTCGAAGGCGAGCACGGCGGTGAAGCGCGCCCCCAAGGGAAGCCCCGTCGCGGGCCAGGGAGCGAACCGGCCGCCTCCCAGGTTGTGCCAGAGGGAGAGACTGCTCTCGCCGGCCGCGATCAGATCGGGCAGGCCGTCGTCGTCGAGATCGGCGAGCGCGAGAGCCTCGGCGGGGCCGGCCGCCGAGAGGCCCGACGCTACGGTACGGTCCGCGAACCGCCCCTGGCGCTGGTTGTCGAGCACGGCGATCCCCTTCGCGTGCGCCACGATCAGGTCGAGATCGCCGTCGCGGTCGAGATCGCCCGCCACCACCGCCCGGATGCCGGAGAGGCCCGGGCCGGGGAACGCCTGCTTTCCCACCGCGGCGAGAGGCCCCTGGAGGGCGTTGCTGAAGAGCTCCAGACCGTTGCCAGCTACAACGAGATCGAGGTCGCCCTCGATGTCGTAATCCAGCACGGCGGCGGCGTTGCCGTTCGCCGCCGCCAAACCGGCTCCGGCGGTCGCGTCCTCGAAGCCGCCGTCCCCCCTGCCCCGCCAGAAGACGGCGCGCTTCGGCCCATAGCCCACGAGGTCGAGATGGCCGTCGTTGTCGAGATCGGCGGCGAGCAGGCCGGTGAGGCCCGAGGCGTCCGGCCCGGGCACGGCCTCCCAGCTCTTGGCGGCGAGCCGAATTTCCAGACGGGGCGGACTGTCGGCGGAGCTGGCGGCCACGCGCGCGACGCGCACGACGTCCGGCCGCTCGTCGCCGTCGAAGTCGCCCACCGCCAGCGCTTGTCCCACCGTGGGGCCGGCCGCCAGGAGCGTCGCCGGAAAACGCACCGGCACGGGCTCTCCCCAGGAGGCCGGCGGCGCCTCGGCGGCGAACCTCTCGACGGGCAGGCCCAGGACGTTGGGCGACAGCTCTTTCAAATCCCGCTGATAGATGGGCGTGGGCTTGAGGGCGTTCTCCAGCCGCAGCCCCGGCAGCCGGCCCGAGCCGACGTCCCCGGTCTCCAGAGCGGCGAGCACGGCGGCGAGCGCCGACGCCGGCACGGGAGGCACCGGATCGAGAAGCTCGCGGACGCGCAGGAAGGCCTGGGTGGCCCCCGCCCGATCCCCGGCGGCGATGGCCCGCTGGCCGCTCTGCAGGACGACGACGAGGCTTTCGGGACGCAGCCGTTGCAGGGCCTGGAGAGCCTCGCCGAGGGCCGCTTCGGCCAACGGTCCGGTGAGGCCGGCGGCCTGCCGGTAGAGGGAGTACTGAAACCGCACCCGGTCCGGCGCCGCCGTGACGGCCTGGCGGTAGGCGGCGAGGGCTTCCTCGTCCTTGCCGGCGTGCTGGAGGACGTCCCCCTGGAGGGCGAGCAGGTCCGCCCGGCCCGGGGCCTTGACGAGGGCCTGGGCGATCCAGCTCTGCGCCTCCTCCGTCTTCTGCCGCCGCAGGGCCGCGACGGCCAGGTTGGCATACGGGAGCGGATCGCCGGGCACCAGCGGCAGGAGGCGCCGGAAAACCTCGTCGGCCTTGGCCGGCTGCTCGTTTTCGAGCTGCGCCAGGCCGAGGTTGCGTAGCGTGGCGGCCTGCTCCGCGGGACTGGGGGACGGAGGCGCCGCGGCGAGGACGGCGAAGACCAGGGGGAGGAGCAAGGCGGCGCGGAGCATCCGGGCCATTCTATGGGACGGTGGAGTAGGATTCGTCCCGATGCGACGCTTTCTCCTGTCCCTGACGACACTCGCCCTGTTCGCGGGCCTCGCCTTCGCCGCTCCGCCCGCCAAGGCCCCGAAAGCCTCGAAAACCCCGAAACCCGCCGCCGGAACCTCCGTCACCGTCGCCAGCCCGCCGCCGCCGCAGGTGGCGCAAGCGAGTCAGATGTTTCAGAAAGGGGATCTCAAGGGGGCCATCGCCCTGCTCGAGCCGCTGAAAAAGCCCGGCGTCCACCCAACCGTCCTGGCCTTCCTGGGAACGCTGTACCTGGAGTCGGGACGGCCGAAGGATGCCCTGGATCTCCTCGGTCCGCTCGCGGACAGCGGCGCGACCGGACCGGCGATCCTCCACAACGCGGGCCGGGCGGCGCTGCTCCTGGGCCAGGCCGCCAAGGCGGAGGCTTATTTCCGCCAGGCCGTGGCCAAGGCGCCCGCCTCCCCCGCCGCCCGCGATCTCGGAATGCTGCTCGGCTCGGCCGGCCGCATCCCCGAAAGCTACAGCCTCCTGCGATCCTGGGTGAAGGACAATCCCGACGACGAGGAGGCCCGCCTCTCCGCCACTTACGCCGCCATCGAGCTCGACCGTCTGCCCGAAGCCGTGGAGCTGATCGAAGGTCTGCCGGAGAACGATCCCCGCGGCCGCGTGCTGCGGGGCCGCCTGCTCATCCTCCAGCAAAAGCCGAAGCAGGCCATCGTCGTCCTGGAGCCGCTGCTGCACGGCGCTCCACCGGCGCTGGAGCTCGACGGCCGGCGCTATCTCGCGGACAGCTACCTGGCCGCGGGCGAATCCGCCGAGGCCATTCAGATGCTCCAGGGCCGGGTGGGCAACGATCCCTCGCTGGCCCTGGTGCTGGCCCGCGCCCAGTATCTCGCCGGCAACCCGGCGGACGCCGCCGCCACGCTGGCTCCCTTCGCCGGCAGCCTGCTGGCCCGGGAGCCGGCCAGCGCTTCCGAGCAGGGCTTTCAGGCCGACGTCGCCTTCGAGTACGGCCAGGCCCTGCTGGCCCTCGCGAAGTGGCCCGAGGCCATCGCCGCCCTCGACACCGCCACCCGGCGCGCTCCTCAGCGGCTCCAGGCCTGGCAGTTGCTGGCTCGTGCCCAGCTCGCCGCCGGCCGCCGCGACGACGCCAACAAATCGATCGAAACCTCCCGCAAGCTGCAAGCCGGCCAGCAGGCCAACACCGAGCGGGTGAATGAGTTCGAGCGCGACGCGGCCGATCCCACCGGGCGCAATCTCAAGGCCGCCGCCGCCCTTCTCGGCCAGGGGAAAGGGGATGAGGCCCTGAAGGCCATCCGCCAGGAGATCTCCATCGCCCAGGCGGGCGATCCCCGCCCGCGCGCCGCCGAGGTGACGACTCTTCTGGCCCTGAAGCGCAACGCCGAGGCCCTGAAGACGGTGGAGGCCGCCGTCGCAGCCGTTCCCGACAACCCGGACAACGTCTACCTTCGCGGGGTCGTCCGCATGACCCTGCAACAGCTTCCCGCGGCCGAGAAGGATTTCCGCCGCGCCCTGGAGCTGCGGCCCGATCACCTCGCGGCGCTGAACGACCTCGCCGTCCTCGACATGTCCCAGGGACACAAGGACGAAGCTCGGGTGCTGTTACAGAAGGTCCTCAGCCTGAAGCCGGGAGACCCGATGGCGTCCCGGAACCTGAAGAGTCTGGACGAGCAGTAATCGACTACTCGATCACCAGCCGCTTGTTCGCCGGCAGGTTCTCGAACACCTGAACGTTGCCCGGCCGGCGGACCGTGAGGCGGTCCACCGAGTTGCTCTTGCCCAGGCCGAAGTGGACCGACAGGGCGTTCTGGGACAGGTAGGAGGAGGCGGTCTTGACGTCGCGGATCTGGCGCTTGCCGCCCGCTTCCACCTCGACGCGGGCGCCGATCGCGAATCGATTGCCGGCCGGCGCGGCGAAGTCCACCTGAAGGTACTTGCCGCCGGCGGTGAGGTTCTCGTAGACCTCGCACGGTTCGTTGGAGGAGACGACCGCCACGTCCAGGTCGCCGTCGCCGTCCAGATCGCCGGTGGCGAGACCGCGGTGAGCGTGCAGCCCGTTCATCCCCGTGTCCTTGTCCTCGCGGAACTTGCCGTCGCCCAGGTTCTCGAACACCTGGTTGCGCTGGCGATAGACGCTCCCCTCCATGTACTCGGCGGTGTTGTCGTTGATGTGCCCGTTGGCGAAGATCACGTCGAGGTTTCCGTCCTGGTTGAGGTCGGCGAAGGCCGTGCCGAAGCCCAGGGACATCAGGGTGGGCTCCGCGATGCGGGCGGGCGCCCGGTTGTCCAGAAAGGCATCGCCCCCGAGGTTCTTGTAGAGGCCGAACGTCTCGAGCTCGAAGTTGGTGACGACGATGTCCAGCAGGCCGTCGTTGTCGACGTCGCCCATGTCGACGCCCATTCCGGCCTCGGGGCGCCCCTTGTTGCCCATCGACGTTCCGGAGAGCAGCGAGATGTCCTCGAAAATGCCTTTGCCCTTGTTGTGGAAGAGGAAGTTGGGCTTGTTGTCGTTGGCGATGAAGACGTCCTGCCAGCCGTCGTTGTCGATGTCGCCAAAGACCACGCCGAGACCCGGCCCTACCACTCCGCTGAAACCGGCGGACTGTGTGGCATCCTCGAACGTCCCGTCGCCCCGGTTGCGGTAGAAGCGGCTGGGAAGCGGGTTGTAGACGTCGGGGTGGCAGTAGCCCGGAAGGTTGCGCTTGGTATCGCCGCAGACCTTCTTGTCGTTCACCGCGAAGTCGACGTAGTTGACCACGAAGAGGTCGAGGTCGCCGTCGTTGTCGACGTCCGCGAAGGCGGCGGAGGCGCTCCACAGGGTCTCCCCCACTCCGGCCTTGGCGGTGACGTCGGTGAAGGTGCCGTCGCCATTGTTGCGGAAGAGCTGGTTGGGGCCGCCGAAGGTGGTGACGTAGAGGTCGAGGTCGCCGTCGCCGTCGACGTCGCCGGCCGTGCCCCCCACGCCGTAGCTCTGAATCTTGATCCCCGACTTCTCCGTCCAGTCGGTGAAGTGGCCGCCGCCGTCGTTGCGGAACAGCCGCGAGCGGGCCGGCTCGCCGGTGTAGCCCGGCAGGCTGCCGCCGTCGACGAAGAAGAGATCCTGGTCGCCGTCGCCGTCGAAGTCGAACATCACGACGCCGCCCACCATGGTCTCCACCATGTAGCGGTGGCCCGAGCCGCCGAAATGATGCCGGTAGTCGATCCCCCAGTCGCGGGAGACCTCGCGAAACTTGATCCCCTCAGCCTGCAGAGGGAGCGCGAGCACGAGCAGAAGGAGCACGAAAGGCTTGCAGGGAGTCATCGCCGCCAAGGGTAGCACTCCGGCTGGGTTAAGATCACCGCCACCCATGAACCGGATTCCCGATCGCCGCAGAGCCCTGACCCTCGCCTTGACGCTTGGCGTTCTCGCCCCCATCGTCCTGTCCGGAGAGGACAAGCCCGCCGCCCCGGCGCTTGTCGTGGAGTCGATCCAGGTCGAACCCGCCTCGCCCGGACCGGATACCCTGTGCCACCTCACCGTCACCCTGAAAAACCAGGGGGACCGGCCGGCCTCCGCGCTGGAGCTCACCGTCAAGGTGGGCGGCGCCGCCCTTCCGGCCTATCGCGACCGGCTCTTCCTGGAAGCCGTGGAACCGGGCGCCAGCCGCCAGGTGAAGCTGTTCAACTTCTGGAGCACGGAAGCGGGGCGGCCGGCCCCGGCGGACCGCAAGCTGGCGGTCGAAGTGACTCTCACCGCGGCCTCGTGGATGAAGCGGGAGACGAAGAACGGCGCCACCGTCTGGACCCCCGTGGGCGCGGTGGCGGGGCTGCCCTCCGCGAAGAGCGTCACGCTGGCGATGGCGAAGGCGCGGTAGCTATCGGGGAAGGGGACGCAGCCCGGACGCGAACGCCAGCTCGTCACCGCCGCCGTGCCCGAGCTCCTCTGATAGGCTTTTGGCTGCCCGGCCGCGAAGCGCCGGCTTGCCGCAAGGGGAAACGACCAATGGCCATCAAGGTGGGGGAGAAAATCCCCAACGTCAAGCTGCAAACCATTCACGACGGTGTCTTCGACAACGTCTGGACCGAAGATCTATTCAAGGGAAAGACCGTGGTGCTCTTCGCCGTTCCCGGGGCCTTCACCTCGGTGTGCTCGGACCATCATCTCCCCGGATTCGTCGAGCTGGCCGATCACCTCAAGTCGCGGGGGGCGGACGTCGTCGCCTGCACCGCGGTCAACGACATCGAGGTGCTCAACGCCTGGTTCAAAGGTCAGAGGGTAGGCGACAAGGTCGTGCCGCTGGCCGACGGCAATGGCGACTTCGCCCGAGCCCTGGGCCTGGAGCTCGATTGCCGCGGCTTCGGGATGGGCCTGCGCTCGCAGCGCTACGCCGCCGTGGTTCAGGATGGCGTGGTAAAGGCGCTCAACGTCGACTCACCCGGAGAGGTGGCCCGCAGCAGCGCCTCGGTGATTCTTCAGGCGTTGCAGGCACTGTAAATGCCCCTTCAGGTCTCTTGGTCCGGCCGCCAGGGCGAAGCCTGAACGCTCCGGTACCGGTCGAGCAGCACCTTCCCGGGCGGAAAGCCGCGAGGCTTGCTCACGTCCTCGCAGCGGCAGAGGTGAACGGCCACCCTGCCGCCCTTGCGGGCCTTGCTGTAGCCGGCGGCGAGCCCGGCCGCCAGTTGCTCGGTCTCCTTCGGCAGGCGCTCCAGGCCCTCGGGATTGCGCACCACCACGTGGGAGCCCGACTCGGCGGCCACGTGCAGCCAGAAGTCCCGCGGGCTCCCCAGCCGGAACGTCAGCACGTCGTTGTCCTCGGCCGTCCGCCCCACCAGCACCGTCAGGCCGTCCGGCGACACGAACCGCCGAGCCACGCTCCGCCCCTGCCAGAGGCCGTTTTCGGGATCGGGGGGTGGAGGCGGGGCTTTGGGATCGCGGGGCATGAAAACGTTTTCGTTACAGCTTCGTGATCTCGATCAAATCGATATCGAACACCAGCATCCCCTCCGGCTTGCCGGGGGCGCCGCGGTAGGCGAGGCTTTTGGGAATCCAGAAGCGGCGGGACTCTCCCTCAGTCATGAGCTGCAGGCCCTCCGTCCAGCCGGGGATGACCTCGGTGAGCTCGAAGGTGGCCGGCGTGCCCTTGGCGAGGGAGGAGTCGAACATCTTGCCGTCCGTCGTCCAGCCTGTGTAGTGCACGCGGACGATGCTGTCCTTCTTGGGATGGACCGTTCCCGTGCCGGCCTTGAGAACCTTCCAGGCGAGGCCGGACTCGGAGTGCTGAGCGTCCGCTGGCGGCGCGGCGACGTCCGCCGGCGCATCCGGAACGTGCAGGATCTCCAGCAGCTCGACGTCGAAGACCAGCATCCCCTGCGGCTTGCCGGACTTCCCCTCGTAGGCCAGCTTGGCCGGAATCCACAGCCGCCTCTTCTCCCCCACCACCATCAGGGCCACGCCTTCCGTCCAGCCGGCGATCACCCGGTTCAGGGGGAACACGATCGGCCGGCCCCGCGAGATCGAGGAGTCGAACAGCTTGCCGTCCGTGGTCCAGCCCGAGTAGTGCACCTTCACCCGGTCGGTGGGCACGGGATGCGCCGTGCCGGTGCCGGCCGTGAGGACCTTGCTGGCGAGGCCGCTGGCGGTCACCTGGGCGTCGGCCGGGGCGGCTGCTACGTCCGCCGGCGCGGCGGGCGCGGGGACCGTCTTGTCCGGCCGGAGGGCCACGCCCGGAGGAGCGGCCTCGGCGCGCTGAAACGAAACGGCGAGGAGGAGCACCGGGAACAGGGAGACGATTCGTCGGGTTCTCATGCTGGGTAAACTACCGCGCCGGCTCAGGCGGGATCAACTCCAAACATCTCCAAACATCTGGGCATGTTGTAACGTAGATGAAAATACAGGATGCCGACCCTGTGTCGGCACCTACCATCTCGCAACGATCGCAAAGGAGATCCGGATGCTCAAAGCCCTCATCGCCGGTCTCGCCGGGTTTGCCCTCCTGGCTCTGACCGCTCCGGCCGAGGCCGCGGACGCCCTCAAGGTAACGCCGCCGACGCTGCAAATCCAACCACACAAGCTCGCCAACGGCTTGCAGGTGCTCTTCCATGAGGATCACTCGGCGCCCGTGGTGAACGTCCAGTTGTGGTACCACGTCGGCTCGAAGGACGAGAAGAAGGGGCGTAGCGGCTTCGCCCACCTCTTCGAGCACATCATGTTCAAGGGCTCCGAGAACATTCCGCTCGAAGAGTTCAAGAACCTCATCAGCTCCGTGGGCGGCCGGTACAACGCCACCACCGACTTCGACCGCACGCTGTACTGGGAGACCATCCCGGCCAACTATCTGGAGCGCATTCTCTGGATGGAAGCCGACCGCATGCGGGCGCTCACCATCACGGAGGAGAACTTCAAGTCCGAGCGCGACGTGGTCAAGGAGGAGCGCCGGCTGCGGGTGGAGAACCCGCCCTTCGGCCGCCTGTTCGAGGTGGTGCTGAACAAGACCTACACCACCCACCCCTACCACATCCTGCCGATCGGCAGCATGGCCGACCTCGACGCCGCCACCCTCCAGGACGTGCGCGACTTCCACGCCACCTACTACGTGCCCAACAACGCCACCCTGGTGATCGCCGGCGACTTCGATCCGGCCCAGGCCATGAAGTGGATCGAGAGCTACTTCGGCCCCATCCCCATGGGCAAGCCGATCCCGCGCGACACGCCCAAGGAGCCGGCGCAGACGGCCGAGCGCCGCACCACCGACTATCACCCGAACACTCCCCTGCCCGCCGTGGTGCTCACCTATCACGTGCCGCAGGCCGGCCACCCCGACACCTATGCCCTGGAGGTGGCGGGCAACGTCCTCTCCGGCGGCGAGAGCTCGCGGCTCTACAAGCGGATGGTCTATGACAAGCAGATGGCCCTCCAGGCCGGCGGGCAGACGGTGCTGCTCGAAGATCCCGGCGTGTTCTTCTTCTTCGCCATCCTTCAGGCCGGGCAGAAGCCGGAGGACGCCGAGAAGGAGCTGCAAGCCGAGGTGGACCGTCTGAAGAACGAGGCGGTCTCCGCCGACGAGCTCGCGAAGGCCAGGAACCAGCTCGTCTCGGGCCTCATCTTCGGCCGCCAGACCGACCAGGACAAGGCGACCGCCATCGGCTACGCCGCCGTCATCCTCAACGACGTCTCGCTCGTCAACCGCCAGCTCGCCCTGTACCAGAAGGTCTCCGCCGAGGACGTCCAACGCGCGGCGCGCGCCTACTTCAGCCCTGAAAACCGTACCGTGGTCTACATGCTCCCCGAGGCCATGCGCCCTGGAGCGAAAGACAGCGCCAAGGACGCCGCCCCGAGCGAGGTGAAGAAGCCATGAGAAACCGCATCCCCACTTTGACCGTCCTGCTGCTGGCGGCCCTCGCCACCGCCGTCCCCTACACCGCGGGCGCGCAGACATCCTCCAAGCCGGCGGCCCACAAGCGGGCCACGCCGCCGGGGCCGGCCCCCGCCAAGGAAGTCCACTTCCCCGCCTTCCAGGAGAAGACTCTCGCCAACGGCCTGCGCATCGTGGTGATCGAGGAGCACAGGGATCCCCTGGTCTCGTTGCGCCTGGTGGTCAAGGGCGGCCGCTCCTATGAGCCGGCAGGAAAATTCGGCCTCGCCGAAGCGACCGCGACCCTGCTCACCAAGGGCACGGCCAAGCGCTCGGCGCAACAGATCGCCGAGGCCATCGACTTCGTGGGAGCCAACCTCAACGCCAACGCCGGCCTGGAATCCGGCTTCGCCACCGCCGGCGTCACCTCCGATCAGCTCGACCTCGGCTTCGACCTGCTCTCGGACGTCGTCCTCCATCCCTCGTTTCCCCAGGACGAGATCGACCGCTGGCGCCGCCAGACGCTGAGCGGCCTCCAGATCCAGCAGAAGAGCGCTCCCTACCTGGCCAGCCGGGCCGTCGAGCGGCTGGTTTTCGGCGACCACCCCTACGGCCGCCCCGCCATCGGCACTCCCGAATCCGTCCGCGACCTGACGCGGGACGATTTCGTGGCGTACCACAAGAGTCACTACATCCCCAACGGCTCCTTCCTGGCGGTGGTGGGCGACGTCACGCCGGCCGACGCCTTCGCCCGCGCCGAGCGGGCTTTCGGCGGCTGGGCCAAGGGCGCGGAATTGTCCTTGTCGCAGGTGACTCCGCCGCGCTACGAGCGCAACCGTATCGTGGTGATCGACAAGCCCGACGCCGTGCAGACCGAGATCCGCGTGGCGCAGACGGCCATCACCCACCGCGATCCCGACCTCTACGTCGCCGAGGTGTACAGCTCGGTGACCGGCGGCAGCCCCTCCGCCCGCCTCTATGAGGAGATCCGCAAGAAGCGGGGTTTGAGCTATGGCGCCCAGAGCTTCTTCGTGGAGCCCACCCAACCCGGCATGTTCGAGGCGAGCACCTTCACCAAGACCGAGACCTCCGCCGAGGCGCTGAAGGTGGCTCTCGACGTGCTGCGCGATCTTCAGAAGGCGCCGGTGCCGGCCTCCGAGCTCGAACCGGCCAAGACCTTCATCACCGGCGCCTTCCCGCTGGAGATCGAGACCGCCGACGGCATCGCCGACAAGGTGCTGGAAGCCATGAAGTTCGGCTACGGCCGGGAGTTCCTGGAGAGCTACGACCAGAAGATCTCCGCCGTGACCGCCGCCGACGTCCAGCGCTTCGCCAAGGAGCGCATTCATCCGGAGCGCATGTCCATCGTCCTGGTGGGCAACGCCTCGGCTTTCATCGAGCCGCTCAAGAAGACGTTCCCCGACGTCGACGTCATTCCCGCCGCCGACTTCGACCTGACGCGCAACGACCTGCGCCGTCCCAAGGCGGCGCAGGCCGCGCCGGGAGAGGCGGATTCCAAGGCCCTGGATCTCCTGCGCCAGGCCCAGGCGGCCCTCGGCGGCAAGGCGTTCGTCGAGCAGAAGACGCAGGTCACCAAGGGCTCGGCGACCATGACCCCGCCCGGCGCTCCGCAGCCCATCGCCATCCCGACGCTGGTGAGCTACCGCCGGTTTCCGGACGCCGAACGCACCGAGATGACCACCGCCATGGGCTCCATGGTGCGCGCCTTCGACGGCACCAACGGCTGGATGCAGATGGGGCCGCAGACGGTGGATGCCACGGATCAGATGAAGGACCGCCAGTTCTTCGGCTTCGACCTGCTGCGCCGCGCCGGCCAGCCGGGCTTCACCGCCCGCTCGCTGCCCGACGAGCCGGTGGCCGGCAAACCCGCGCACGTCGTGGACCTCGCCGACGCCCAGGGTCACGCCACCCGTTTCTACCTCGATACGGCGACGAGCCAGGTGGTCAAGGTCGGCTTCGAGAGCGGCGGCCAGAAGCTCGAGGCCCTCTACTCCGACTACCGCGACGTCAACGGCGTCAAGGTCCCCTTCAAGACCGACGTGACGCAGGACGGCGCGCCGATCATGAAAGTGGAGCTCACCGAGGCGCAGGTCAACCCGCCGGTGGACGCGGGGTTGTTCAAGAAGCCGGGGGCGTAGGAGCCCGGCGCATAGGCGCTGACTGCCCCGGAACTCCCCCGCCCAAAACCCTCACCCCCTAACCCCCTCTCCCGCCCCGGGAGAGGGGGAAGGCATGCGAGGCCGTTTCGTGTTGGTCTCCCTCTTCTCCCGGTGTGGAGGGTTGGGAGGGGGCGGGAGAAGAGGGCCGGGGTGATGAGGGTCTTGGGTGGGGGCTACAATGCCGCCATGCGCAGACCCTTCCTGCCGCTCTCCCTCCTCTTCATCTTCCTGATCCTCCTCCCATCACCCGGAGCCGCCGCACCCACCGAGAGCGAGCGGCTGCGCCGTCTCTTCGACGGCGCCTGGGAATTCAAGGTGCGCGAGACTCCCGAGTTCGCCACCTACGTCGGCTTTCCCGGTCACAACAACCGCTGGTCCGACTTTTCCCCGGCCGGTATCGAGCATCGCCATGCCCTGATGCGCGAGCAGCTCAAGACCGCCCAGTCCATCGACCGCGGCCGGCTGACGGCCACGGAGCAGGTTTACCTGGACCTCTTCATCCGCCGGATGGCCGGCAAGGTCGAAGGCTTCCGCTTCCCTTCCGAGCAGCTCGCGCTCACCCAGGTCGATGGATTCCAGTTGTCAGTCCCGTGGGCCCTCGCCAACGCTCCCGCCTCCACCGTTCGCGACTACGAGGACCTTCTCGCCCGGCTCAACGGCGTGCCGGCCCTGGTGGATCAGAACGTCGCTCTTCTGGAGAAGGGGCTCGCGGCCGGCGTCACCTCGCCCAAGAGCCAGATGGCGGGCGCTCCCGGCCAGGTGCGCGCTCTCCTGACCGACGATCCCTGGAAGAGCCCGTTGCTCGCGCGCTTCCGGCAGATCTCTCCCAATGTATCGTCGGACGACGAAGCACGGCTCCGTATCGCGGCACTGCACGCCTACCAGGAGAAGGCCGCTCCGGCTTTCCGCAAGCTCCTGCGCTACCTCACGGAAACCTACATTCCCGGCGCCCGCGAGAGCGTCAGCCTCGGAGCCCTTCCCGACGGCGCCTCCTGGTATGCCTACGAGCTGCGCCAGGCGACCACCACGGACCTGACGCCGCGGCAGATCCACGAGCTCGGCCTCTCCGAGGTCAAGCGCATCCGGGCGGAAATGGATCACGTGATCGCCGGCACCGGCTTCCAGGGAAGCTTCGCCGACTTCGTGCGGTTCCTGCACAACGACCCGCGCTTTTTCTATGACAAGCCTGGCGATCTGGTGGAAGGCTATCGCGCGATCACCCAACGGATCGACGGCAAGCTCGCCTCCCTCTTCGCTACCCTGCCTCGCCTCTCGTACCGCGTCCTTCCCATTCCAGACGCAATAGCCCGCGAGAGGGCCACGGCCTATTACGAGCCAGGCTCGACGGAGAAAAACCGTCCCGGTAGCTGCTTCGTCAACGCCGGCGATCTCAAGGCGCGGCCCAAGTGGGAGATGGAGGCGCTGATCCTGCACGAATGCACGCCCGGTCATCACCTCCAGGTCTCCCTCGCGCAGACGATGAAAGGGGTTCCAAAGTGGCACAACTACCACGACTACACGCCTTTCGTCGAAGGTTGGGGGGTCTACGCGGAGAGCCTGGGAGATGAGATGGGTTTCTATCGCGATCCCTATCTCAAGTTCGGCCAGCTCACCTATGAGATGTGGAGGGCCATCCGCCTCGTGGTGGATACGGGAATCCACTCCCAGGGCTGGACGAGGCAGCAGGCGATCGACTATTTCCGGCAGAACACCGCCCAGGACGATCGCGCCATCGAGGTCGAGCTCGAACGATACGTCACCAGCCCCGGCCTGGCCACGGCCTACAAGATCGGCGAGCTGAAGCTCAAGGAGCTGCGCGCCTACGCGCAAAAAGAGCTGGGGCCGGCGTTCGACATCCGCGAATTCCACGACGAGGTGCTGCGGCGCGGTGCGGTGCCCCTGGATCTGCTGGAGCAGAACGTCAAGGCGTGGGTGGCGGCTCGCGGAGCTCGCCCGTCCACAGCGTCACATTCCCTCGACCGCATCGCGGCGCTCGGCTCGGTCCACGTGCCGGTGGCGGACGTGTACATCAGCAGCGATCTGCCCGAGGAGGCCGCCAAGAGATAGCGTGGCTGGCGAGGCGAGATCGATCATCACCCGGAAGCTAGGCGGCGGTCGCCGCCGAGGTGATGTCTGGCGGATTGAGGGGGGGTGACGACGCCAGCCGGCTCTGGCGGCGCAGTGAAACGGAATGGCGCGATTTGCCATTCTCCGATGTGACCAACACCACTGAACGAGGCTGAACAAACCCCCGGCGCCAAGGTATGCGCTCGGAGCGATGAGCCTCAGCGCCGAACATCGGCAGAAAGGAATGCACCATGAAGCTCGACCGTCTGAACCGCAAAGAGGTCCGTTCGAAGGAAGCGACGCAACCTCTCACCGAGCTCACCGAAGACGCGATGAAGAACGTCGGCGGCGGAACAGAGTTCTACTTGGCTTGCAGCAGTGGCCACCTCTCCTACCCGCCTCATGTGAACTAGAAAGTCGGAAGCCGAAGGGGGATTGCTTATCTTCCCCCTTCGGTCGCCGTCTTCAACCAATGAGAATCCATGTACTGACAGGGGATGTCATGCGAGTAGCGCTAGCTCTGAACGAAAATGCGCGAGATACTGATCGTTCTATCCGCCTTGCATTTGCTCCGCGAGCCCTGTTCAGTTGGCGGGGGGTGCGCCACCTTGCCCAGGAAGCGATGCGCTCTGGCGACCCGGAAATCCTCTTCCACGCCACGGAGAAGCTGCGCGAACGAGAGCGGGTCCGCTGGATTCTCGGCACTCCAGACCGACCGGATTCGCCGGGTTCCCTGGAGCTCGCCGGAGTTCTCGACCTGACCTCCCATCTGACCCATAACATGAATCCGCAACGGCCCCTCATCGAGGACATGGCCACGGCATTGGCCTCAATGCTTCGGAGTGTTGATCGGATCGTCATTCCGCGCCTGGAGCACGTCGACTTCGAATCGCTCAAAGCCCTCAAGGCTCTCTATCGGCGGCCGGAAGTGCCAAGACCGGAGTTGTGGATCGCGGGCGATCTCGAGGCGGGCGAAGAGACGCCCGACGAGCGTGGCCTCCTTTGGGGATATCCCCGCCATCTCCAACAAAGAATGTGCTTCGCCTTCCGCGGTGCTGGGGCTCTTGAGATGCCGCCGGAAAGCGGCTTCCACGTCGCGTCGAACCAGGCCCCGTGCTCAGCCCCCGAAGATGACAACAGCCTCCTGGTGGCGGTAGGCGGAACCGATCTTCTTCGCTTGCAGCTCGCTCGCCACTGGTTTCTGGCCTATGGGTTCACCAACGCTCTCGCCCTCGGGCTCGAGTTGCTCGATCGCGACCCTGAGCTTTCTCCAGCGGAGTTCGCTGAGCTCCATCACCTCGTGGGTCTCGCGGCGCACAACCGGCAGTTTCTTTCAACCTCTGACAAGCGTCTCGAGAGTTTTCTCTATTCTTGCTTTTCAAAGGCCTTCGAGCTCGAGACCGACCCGAGGCGGCAAACGGCGCTCTGCTATCGGCTCGCCGTTGTGAGCGGCCGTCGCCTGGGCCGGTTAGAGGAAGCGGCCGATTGGGCCGAGCGCGGCATCGCCCTCTGCCCACAACTCCCACCACTTGATGCGGCCTATCAAGCCGCTTGGTGCCGCAATATCCGCTCCTACATCCACCTCCGCCGGGGGGAGAAGCGCCGTGCCCTTCTCGCCACGGAAGAGAGCTTCGCCATCCTTGCCCCGTTCGTGAGTGCGCGGCAGCAGATCCCGGAAGAGGCTCTCTCCGCCCGAGATCTCGACATCATCGCCACAGGGCAACTCCTGGCCGTTCACGCGGTGGCTCTCTCGGTCGTCTGTCGCGATTTGCCCCGGGGCGAGACCTGGCAGCAGAGAGTGCGCGAGTTCTTCCTGACTCTACCCGCAGTGGAGTACTTGGACGTCGAGGTCGTGCTCGAGCTCTGCCGGGCCTCAGGAGAAGTCCGTGCGGCGCTCGCCCAGAGCGAGTCGGCCCGTCGCCAGGCGGCCGCCGCCTTGGACTATCTGCGCGAGCTCGAGCTGACCTGGGAGGCGGGAATTTTCGCCGCGCGTCTTGGTGACTACCAGCGAGCCTCCGAGCTCCTCAGCACCGCCCACGAGTTGCGGGAACGCCTTGGCCGACCGGCTGGGACCGCACCCGTCGAAGGGCCCCTTGCGTGGGCCCTTCTTCACGCTCACCAAGGGCAAGCGGCTGAGGCCCTGATCACCTCCATCTTGGCGGATCCTGCCGTTGTGCGAGCCGATGCACGGGCTGAGCTCTTGGCCCTTTCCGCGGCTTCTGCAGTCGAGATCGGCGACGCCTCAGGAGCCCGGGAGAGGATCGACTTGGCGATTGACGCCGCCGTTGAGAGCGGTCGCGAGCGCACTCTTGCTCGTACCGCGCTGGCTGCTGGTGGCGTCGCCCTGAGACTCGGCGATCTCGAAACCGCCCGAGAGGCGTTCGCACAGGCCGCCGAGCTTCTTGAGGAATCGCTCAATGCCCCCGACAGCTCCTACCCTGCGGAATGGGCTCGACTCGCCGCTGGCCTGTGGCGGGCCGGGGTTCGCGACACCGAAAGCCTCTACCCGTGGATGGCGGCGGCGCTCGGCGGAGCAGAGCTAGCGCTCAAGGACCCGGAGGTCTGGGCGCTGCTCGATCCGTGGCGCGAAGCGATCCAGGCCTGCAAGCTGGACGACAAGGCGGGCAGACCAGACCTCGCGCCTGGGCTGCGGTCCGTCGACAAGGCCCAAGCCGAGCGGTTGGCGTACGCGGCCGCGCTGGAACTCAGTCCAGACACCCACTCCCGTACGACGCGCCTTCCCGCTACCCTCCCACCTTGAACTCCACCCCTTGCGCCGGCGGCAGCGTGGCGGCCGACTGCGCAAGGGGGAGTGGAGCGATGTCCTGGACGAAGGAGAGGAAGGACGCGAACCAGGGGAGCAGGATGAGCAGCTCGAGTTCGTCGCGCAGCGAGCCCGGTGTCTGCGGCACTCACCCCTCTTGATGGCATTCACCCTGGGAGTACGCCGGAGCCGGTGAAGTGTTTCGCCTGTGGAGCGCTGTTTGATCGACATTGGCGTCAGGACCGATTCAAGAAGAACCCTTATGATCATTCCAGCCGTCTTCGTTCATTGTGGCTTCGGTCTCCTCCTGGCCGCCTTCTCGCTGCCTCTCGTCCTTCGGTGTGTTCCCATGAACCGGGCCTACGGCATCCGCATCCCGGAGGCCTTCACCTCGGACGCCCGCTGGTATGACATCAACGCCTATGGCGGCTGCCTCTTCCTCGTCTACGGTGTCCTCCTGGCTGCTTTTGGGTTTCTGGCCCGCGATATGGCTCCACCAAAGACCAGTCTCTGGTCCCCAGTCTTTATCGTCGGGCCTCTCCTGGTGGCGCTGGCCCTTCTACCTTGCATCAGGTCTTACGCACGCAGCCGTGTCCAGCAAGGGCCTTGAGGAACGACACCCCGGCCACGGCTTCCGGACCATAGGCGGATCTCAACGCCGCAGAGTCACCCGAAGCGCCTTCGTCTCCGTTCCCCGCTTCACCGCCAACACAACCACGTCCCCCCACCGCTTGGCAGCCACCAAGCGGTTCAGGGTCTCCTTGTCCGGTACGGGCGCGCCGTCAAAGGAGACGATCACGTCCCCCACTTGGACGCCGGCCTTCTCGGCGGGAGTCTTCTCGGAGACGAGGATCACCTTCAGCGCCTTCTCCCCTTCGACGGGACTGCTGGAGAGACCGAGGGAGGGATAGATCGCATCGGTCTGCGCCGGCAGCCCCCACACGAAGTCGGCGTAGGAGGCTTGGACGGTCTTGACGTCATGCCCTTCGTCGTCGCGGACGTTGACGGGAACGACGGTCGCGACCTTGCCGTCGAAATGGCGGGCGGCCTGGCGCTGAATGCCAAGCCCGTAGACGACGTGGCCGGAGCCGACGAGCACGACCATCACCGTGTCCGGCCCGCCGTGCTCCTTGAGAGCTTTGACGGAGTTGAACGCCATGGTGGCGTCCCAGGTGGACTGGGCGGCGATCATCGAATCCACTTGCGCGTCCGTCATGCTGGAATGAAGCGAATCGCCGCCGCCTTCGAAGAATGATTTGAACAGCGTGCGGTGATCGGCACTCGAAGTATCGATATCCGAAGGAATATGAGCAGCCTCCTCGGGCGTCAGATTCTTGAAACCTTTCTTTCGCACCGCGGTGACGACGTCGCGGGGCGCGTTGACGGCGAAGATGCGCAGCTTGCGATCGCGGGCAAAGAGGAAGATGTCGCGGTAGTAAAGCCAGTTGTAACCCCAGTTCTCATACCAGCGCGAGGCCTGAAGGAACGCCTCCTCCGTGAGCTTGCCGTCTACCCAATCGTCGAGGAATCGCTGCGCGGTATAGGGATACATCTCCAGCCCCAGGACCACGGGCCGGCCGGCCCGCACCAGCTCCTGGACGACGCGCAGCTCGCAGCGGTGGTAATCCATATCTGTATGGCTCTCCCCCACCAGCACCAGGCGCACCCCGGTGAGCCGCTTCGGCAGCTCGGCCGGCGCGATCACCTCGCCGGTCCGCGTATCCGTAATGCCGTCGAGCACTACCGGAGCCTCCTTGTCCTTACGGGCCGGATCGCCGACCGCGAGGTGGAGGGACTTTTCCTGGGCATAAAGGGTGGGGCCGAGGAGGACAAGGAGGACGAAGAGGATTCGTTGGGGCGTCATGAGATCTCGGATTCTACTCTCGGCGCGGCCGCAACGGTCCCAAGATCTTCCGAAATGAGTTAGAATCTACCTAAAATCAAAGCAGCTACTGCTGTTGGAGGGTAGGAACGTGTCTCTCTACGAGGATCTGTTCCAGATCTCGAAGCTCCTCCTCGCCGAGGATGACGACGAGCGGACCCCTGAAGTCCTCCTGCGCCGCATCCGCGAAAGGTGCGGCGCCGAAACAGGCTTCGTCGTGGTGCGCGAGAATGGTTCGTTCCAGCAAAAATTCGAAGTTGGCTATGACGAAGAAGGGCGTGGCGACCGGGCTCGCTGCTACAGCACGACCCTGGTACGCGAGGCCATCAAGACCGGCGAGCCCCTGTACCTGCCCAACCTCATGGAAGATCCCCGCTTCGCCTCCGGCGAAAGCGGACTCTTCATCGGCCGCTGCTGCGCCATGGTGGCACCGCTGCGCTACGGAGGAGAGGTCTACGGCGTCGTCTACCTGGAAAATCGGGGGATGGTGGATAGTTTCAGCGCGGAGAATCGGGCCTTCCTCGCCGAACTCGCCGAAGTCGCCGGCCTCTTCCTGCGCCGGGCCAGCGAGCGCGAAGCGCTACGGCGGCACTACCTCAGCCTGGAACGCGACTTCTTTGAGCAACACGATATCAAGAGGATCATCACCCGCGATCCGGAGATGCTCAGGCAGCTCCGGGTCGTCTCCCAGGTGGCGCCGACAGACGCTCGCGTGCTCGTCCTCGGCGAGACCGGCACGGGCAAAGAGCTGATCGCCCGCGCCCTGCATTTCAACAGTCCGCGCCGCCGCCAGCCGTTCCAAGCCCTCAACTGCTCCGCTCTGCCGAGCACACTTCTCGAGTCCGAGCTCTTCGGCCACGTCGCAGGAGCGTTCACGGGTGCGAATCGCGACCGCCCGGGCCTCTTGGCGGCCGCGCACCGCGGCACCTTGTTCCTCGACGAGGTAGGCGAGCTCCCGCTGGAGGTGCAGGCCAAGTTGCTGCGCTTTCTCGAGTCCGGCGAGGTCCAGCGCCTCGGCTCGGACCGTATCGAAAAGGTCGACGTGCGGATCGTCTCGGCCACCCACCGCGACTTGCGGCAGATGGTGCGCGAGGGACGGTTTCGCCAGGATCTCTACTACCGGCTCAAGACCCTTGAGGTCAAACTGCCTCCTCTGCGCGAGAGGCAGGGAGACGTCCCGCTTCTCTTCGATCACTACCTGCGTAAATTTTGGAAGCAACCGGAGGAGCGGCCTCGCTGGACTCCGCGGGCGGAGCGGGCTCTGCTGTCCTACGCGTGGCCGGGCAATATCCGCGAGCTGTCCAGCGCAGTGGAGAGCGCCTGCGTGCTGGCCCGCGGACTGGAGCTAGACCTCGATCTGCTGCCGCCGGAGGTGGCGGGCGTTCCGCCCAATCCCGAGGTCGTGCCGAACTTTCCCGAGCTGACGGGCGCGGCCTTGAACGAAGCCTGCGAGGCCGCCACATATTCTCTGGAGGAGAAGTTCCTCACCGAGCTGATGCGTCGTTGGAACTATAACGTCTCGCGTGCGGCTCACGGGGCCGGCCTTCACCGGAGCCACCTGCAAAGGCTGCTGGCTCGCCATCGCAATGGTGAGGGGAGCTGATGCCATCGCTCCTCTGTCCTGCGTGTGGCGCTTCCAACTCGGAGTTCGACAGCCGTTGCGCCAACTGTGATGCCTCCCTCCCGGACCTTGGTGGGTCCACATGGGTCAATGGGGAACGCCGCCGGCGGCATGACCCTGCCGCCGGCGAGCGCGGCGACGATCCTCTCCCCGGTCAACAGATCTCTCATTTCCGCATCCTGGAGCGCATCGGTAGCGGTGGCATGGGAGCCGTCTTTCGGGCACTGGACCTGAAGCTGAATCGCGTAGTCGCCCTCAAGTTCCTCCATCCCCATCGGGAGCGCCGGAAACACGACCGCGACCGTTTCCGGCGAGAAGCCGAGGCTCTGGCCTCCCTTGACCATCCCAACGTCGGCACCATCTATGAGCACGACGAGTGGGGCGACCGCCTGTTCATCGTCATGGCGCTGTACGAGGGAGAGACCCTGGCCCAGCGCATCGCCCGGCAGCCTGACCGCAGGGTCCCCGTGCCCGAAGCGGCCGCAATCGCCATCCAACTCGCCATGGCCCTGCAGGCGATTCACGCCGCCCGCTTGGTGCATCGCGATGTCAAGCCCGAGAACGTCATGATCCTGCCGGACGGACGCGTGAAGCTCATCGACTTCGGTCTCGCCCGATGGCCTGAGTCCTCCCGCCTCACCGGCCAGGGGCAGGTCGCAGGCACCCTCGACTACATGGCGCCCGAGCAAATCGAGGGCGAGGACGTCGGCCCTGAGGCTGACCTGTGGGCCCTGGGCGTCGTGCTCTACGAGTTGGTTGCCGGCCGTCACCCCTTCGGGGGCAAAGGACTGGGGAAGGCGCAAGCCGTTCTGTATGAGGAACCCTTCCCTTTGCACGAGGCATTTCCGGAAGTACCCGCGGCACTGGAGAAGATCGTGAGACGCTGTTTGACCAAGCCGTCCAAGGAACGCTGGTGCTCCGCTGGCGACATCCTCGATGAGCTCCAGATCGCAGGCCTTTCAGGCCCCGGGACCTCAAGTCCCGTCTCTCCAGCCCCTCGACCCTCAGCTCGCCGGTTCTGGAAAATCGCCGGGCCCGCGGCCCTACTCCTACTCGGCGTCGCCGTCGTCATCTATTATTTCCTGATTCCTCCGCCCCCGCCTGTGTATGTGGCCGTCCTCCAGCCAGTGGTTTCCGGTTCTCTCTCATCAGCCGACCAAGCACGAGTCAAGGTCAATCTCCGAGCCGCTCTGGTGCGCGCTGTCTCTCTCCTCGACGTATTGGTTGCGCAGGACACCAACCAGGTCGACAAGGTCCATGGGGATCCGTTAATTTTCGCTCGGCATCTGGGCACCGACGAGCTCATCGCCTCCCGGGTCTATTGCAACGGCGACGACTGCCTAGTAACTCTCAAGCGCCTCAACTGTCGGACCGCTCAGGAAGTATGGACTACCAGTGTGGCGGGGTTCCATCCTTCGCAGGATCTACATTTCGCCACGGTGGTCACCCGCGTGCTTCGGAATGGATACCGGAATCGCAAACTGCGAGTCCCTCTCGATTTCAAAGCAAGGGAGAAAAACTATCGCAGGTACCTCGACTTACTTCAGCGATATGAAGACCCCAACATTGAACCAAAAACCTTAAAAGAGCTCTTGGGCCAGCTCGAAGCCTTGCGTCAGGGAGCCCCAAAATTCGTAGAGGTCTACCTGCTTGAGGCCGTTATATACCGCCGTCTCCATGAATTGACCAAGGAGACCAGCTATCTAGATCCGGGGATCGTGATAGCCGAACAGTATCGGAAGCTCGCTCCTGACGACCCACGGCCTCTCAAAGACCTCGCCTATCTCTACTTGGCTGCCGGCCGCTACCCAGAGGCGGAGACGGTACTCGCCCAGCTTGCTAAGGTCGACCCTGCAGCCAGTCTCTTTCGTCGTGGTCTGCTCGAAGAGCGGCAGGGCGACTCGGCCAAAGCTTTGAATCTGATTGCCGAGGCCACCCAGCGGCATCCGTCCGTGAACGCTTTTCTCTTTCTAGCCAACTTCGAATATCAAGAAGGGAATCTGAAAGGTGCTCGTGACCATTACAAGGAAGCTCTACGCCGTGATTCCGACAACCTCTACGGTATTAAGGGTCTGAACCAAATCGAGATACTTATCGATCCCGAACAGGCCGTGAAGCGGCTCCGCGAAGCTACGAAGCGTGATCGCAGTCCCGACTCGCTGATCAATCTTGGAACTAGCCTCTTATGGTTGCACAAATATGACGAAGCCGCTACATCCCTCCGGAAGGCGCTGGCCCTGAGTCCCTCCGATCCCTCCGCAGCCCTGAATCTCGGCGACTGTCTCCTTCTGCTCAATCGCCCTCAAGAGGCTACCCAGTACTATTCGCAGGTCGCCGCCATCACCGAGAACACCACCAGCCCTAGCGACTGGCAACGTCTGTCGGTGCGCGCCCAAGCTCTCGCGCGCCTCGGAAGAAGCGAGGAGGCGGAAAACATAATCCAGACGGCGCTAAGTGTCGCCCCTGGCAGCCCACAAGTCGCCTGCGAGGCCGCGACGGTCTACGTCATTCTCGGCCGCCCAACAGTCGCCATTTCCCACGCCAAACGTGCCGCAGCGGGTGGAGCTGGCACCTATTGCTTAGGGTCTCCCCTCTTTGACCCGCTGCGGCAAAATCCAGACTTCCAGAGACTCCTGAAGGCACACCCACCTATTCAATCGCCGTAGGAGGATCCCTCGGGTCTTTGACTACGACGATGGTCGGATCATGCAGAGTCGTCACGAGGGCCGGGATCGTGTGGGTGCCGCCGGCCGACATCCAATCGATGCCGATTCCATAGTCGATGGAGTTCACGTCACTCACCTCGTTACGGAGCTGAAGAGCCCACCGTTGCGGCGAGACGACTGTGGGCAACCTGAGGACCGTGACATTCAGTGGCAGGTGAGACTCTTTGTACAAAGCGATCCCGGGAGAGCCGAACTGCGCCACAAGCCCGGGAGTGATCACGACGAGGTCCCAGTTCACGGTCCAGGTGCCCGAGGGGACGCTGACTGGCGGCGCGGAAATCGTGATCGTGTCGGAGCCCAGGGGTTGAGCTACCATAACCTCCACAGTGATGACCTTGTTCTCCAAATCATGAGAAATCATGCTGGCCCGATTCGGAATGCTGCCGGCCAGTTGGGTCGTTGTTTGCTCAGCTATAGAAGGCATGACCTAAATCTCCTTGAATCAGCCGTTCTAGCTTGAACGGCCACAAATCACTTGAGCAAGGCTCGTGCCGCCCTCAAAAAGGGATATATTCCCTGGGAGAATCATGATCGGTCTCCGCATCCCTGCCACAAAACTGTGGCAGCGCCGCCCGCCGATAGGTGCCACTCCAATAGGGCAGTGCCCTAAGCGTGAGGCACATGGCCGTCCTGGAAAACGACTTCTCGGTCCTCCATCCCCGAGTAGGGACGCATTCCGGAACAACGGGAAATCCCTCTCCCCAGTGGGGAAGAGCCTTTCCCCAGTAGGGGTGGGGTTTTCCCCAGTAGGGGACGGGTTCCCCGAGTGGGGAATCGCTTGTCCCCACTCGGGAGAGGGATTTCCCGAGTGGGGAGGAGCTTTTCCGACTGGGGAGAGCCTTGCCCAACTGGGGAGAGCCTTTCCCCGACTGGGGAGAGCTTTCCCCCGCTCGTTTCAGGGGCATATCCACGGCAGGCCCGGAGATGCCGGCATCTACCTCATGCCAGGATTTCCACGGTTCCGTCGGTTCCATGCACGCGGATGCGCTGCCCATCCTTGATCAACCGGGTCGCGTTCTCCACGCTGACGACCGCTGGCAAGCCGTATTCCCGGGCGATCACCGCGCCGTGGGTCATGAGGCCCCCCACCTCAGTCACCAGGCCCTTGATGGACACGAACAAGGGCGTCCAGCTCGGGTCCGTGAAGGCGGTGACCAGGATATCCCCCGCTTCCAACTCGGCATCGGCCATGTCGGAGAGGACGCGGGCCCGACCCTCGACGACGCCCGCGGAGACGGCGAGACCGACCAGGGCGCCGGCGGGGAGATCGGCTCGTTTGTACGCACCCGCGACGATCCCATCGGACGTGAGGACCCGCGGCGGGGTCAGCTTCCGGTTGCGCTCGTGCTCGGCCTTCCGCTGGCTGACGATCTGGCCTTCCAGCCTGTGCGTACGCAGGACCTCGCGCAGCTCCTGGAGCGTGAGGTAGTAGATGTCTTCCTGGCTCTGGAGCACGCCTGCTCGCACGAGCCGCCCGGCTTCTTCCAGCAGGGCCTGCTTGTAGAGGAAGTAGCGGTTGACGATGCCGTACTTCGGATACTCACGGTAGCCGGTGAAGGTCCGCAGCCGCCGGATCATCCGTTGCGTCTCCTCGGCCTTCTGTGGGCCATCCGGCAATTGCCTCAAGCGCTCCAGCAGCTCCTGCTCCTTCTTCGCGGCCTCCTGCCGCCCTTGCTCTAACTTCCGGCTGCCAGCCCCCGGCTCGAAATTCTTGATGTTGCTGAGGATCAAAGGAACCAGGGTCGTGGGTGCTTCGCGCCAACGCGTCCTCGTCACGTCGATCTCCCCGACGCCTCGCATGCCGTACTTGTCGAGATACGCGCGGAGGGCGTCGTGGGCCTCCGGTCCCCCTTCCAACGGGAGCAGGCCCTCCAGGAAGCCCTCATCCTTCGCCTGTTGGAGGTAAGCAACCACCTCCGGATGAGGACGGATCGCGTCCGCCACGTCCAGGAGCGCCAGCCCCATTTCCGAGGTGACGTTGTTCGGTGCGGACTGCGCGAGCGTGTCCGCGGCGTTCTTCTCGCCCAACCACTTCATCATGTGGTCGTTGATCCATGTTGCCGCGTTCATGCCGGCCATGATCGCGCCGAAGTTTTGCGATTCGGTCAAGCGCTGCTTCGAGAGCTGGACGTCTTCCAGGATGAAATCCAGGAGATCCGTTCCGGATTTCGTCCGGATGTCCCGCTTCAGCGCTTCGATCGACGCCTGGCTGCGCGCGATCAAGTCCGCGACGATCGCCGGATCGTCCTCGACTTGCGCCTGGAAGCTCGCCGCCCACCTGTCTGGGTTGCCTTGACCGGGATCCGGACTTTTCGGATCAGGGGGCGACGACGCGATGAAATCCCGCTCGATGAGGGTCGTCAGGGCGTCCTTGATCAGCGGATCGAAACCGCCGAGGACATTCAAGAGCACGTCCCGGCTGGCTGGCGAAGCCAACTGCTTCGTGATATCGACGAACAACCTGCCACCCGCTGCAACCATGTGTCCCGTTCCCGTCTGGAACAAGGACATCCCCAGGGGCTTCATGGGGTCGGTCATCATCTGCTGATGGCCGACGGAGAGATAGACGTGGTTGTCTGGATCCTCCGCTTCCGGGATGGGGTACAGGGTCGTGATCGGCCGGCTCTGGACGATGTGGAATTCGTCCTCGACAAGGCACCATTCGATGTCCTGGGGCTCACCGAAATGCCCTTCGATCTGCCGGCCCAGGCGCGCGAGCCGCACGATCTGCGCATCCGTCAGCACTTGCCGGTCCTGCCGGATCGCCTTCTCGATCACCTGGCCGTCCCGCACCTTGTAGCCATCCGCGTTCACCAAGCCGGAGACCAGGGCCTCGCCCAGGCCAAAGACAGCCTCGATCGAGGCCACCTTCCGGTTCGCCGTGACGGGATCGGCCGTGAACAGGATGCCCGCCGCCTGCGGGAAGAGCATCTTCTGCACCACCACCGCCATGTGGACCTTGCGGTGGTCGAAGCCGTGTTGCAGGCGGTAGGCGACCGCCCGCTCGGTGAAGAGCGACGCCCAGCACCGGCTGACATGCTTCAGGATCGCCGGCGTGCCGATGACGTTCAGATAGCTGTCGTGCTGGCCCGCGAAGGAAGCCGCTGGCAGATCCTCCGCCGTCGCGCTGGACCGCACGGCGTAGGCCTCCTTCTCCCCGAGCCTGGCTAGGAAGCGGGTGAGCGCTTCCTGAATTTCTTCAGGGATGGCGATCCCTGCGATGACCCCGCGGATCGCCGAGGCCAGCTCCCGGATCGCCTCGCGGTCTTCCACCTTCAGCAGCGCCAGCCGATCGAGCAGGCCGCCGATCGCCGGCGCTGCGCTCAGGACCCGCTTGAAGGCTTCGGTCGAGACGCAGAAGCCATCCGGGACGCGGATCCCTTCGAGCCTGGAAAGCTCCCCCAGGTTCGCGCCTTTCCCCCCCGACCACTCCGATGTCGGTTCGGTCGACCTCCTGGAGGCCAAGCACATACGCACGCATCGGTTCACCTCGTTCGGTCGCCGAACCTCCTCCATCGATCACCACCGCCTGCTTTGTCATCGATCCATCGTGCATTTTCGCTCCTCCCGTTCCTGCGTTACGGCCGGGACTATGCGGCATGCCCCGGGGCTTGCCGCAAGCCCCCGTGGCTGGCATAATGTAGAAGTGGGGAGGGGTTAGCTTGTTCGTTCCTCGATCAGCGCGGGTTCGCTCTTCGGGATTGCGGCCAGAGCCTTTTCGAGGAGCCCGCGACGCTCGAATCCCTCAGGGTCCGTCGCTCGGGCCAACCCTTCGGCCACTGTCTCCCGGACGCTCTCCGCGATCGGCAAGAGGATTGGCGGAGCGAAGAGAGCCGCTGAGTGCTTGGCGAGAGGTGAACGCTCAAGGACAGAGGCGTGATCCGACCCGAGCCGCCGGCCGCTTGGACTCCTCTTCCGCCCCCTGTCTGCAAAGGCCTTTCCTGGGAACGCTGGCGTCCTCGCCGGCCTAGGGGCTACGGCACCGCCGTAGAGCCCTCGCCGTTCGGCTGGCACTTGTCGGCCAAGTGGGTGGCATCTGTCGGCCGGCAGGGCCGCTTCGGCAACAGGTTCAGGTGAGCTTGCCTCGACTGTGCCGCTGCCTTGACCTGGGATACGATTAAGCCAGCAATGACTTTTGGAGCCAGCGGAAGACGCTCGACATCGCTCCCGACGGCAGTGTTGAACGGTATCCGTAGGGCCGACACGGGTCGGCTCCTCTCAGGAACTGCCTTGGGCACCGCCCCCCGTGGACCGGCCGGTCCCAAGGAGGAGGACAATGATGCGACGACTTCCCTTGCTGCTCAGCCTGCTGCTCCTGGCCCCCACCCCGGCGGCGGCCGCGGGCAAGGTTCTTCTCGTGGCGCGCGATCTCGAGAAGAAACCGATCCTGGGTCTCTGTTTCTCGTACGCGGGTGTGACCTCGGCCAAGACCAACGAGACCGGAGCGACCGAGATGGCGGTGCCGGCGCGGCTCCGCGTGGGGCAGAGCATCGAGCTCTCTCTGTTGCCGTGCTCCCCGCGAACCGAGGATTGGTTCCTTGTCGGCTCTCTAATCAACGTCCCGGACCCCGCGGAACCGGCCTACGTCGTTCTGATGCGCCGGCGCGTATTCCGCAAAATCGCGAATGAGGTCAGCAGCCCGAAGGCGGTCACGGCCGGCCGGAGCGAGAAGCAGGCCGCCGAGAATCCAAAAAAGGCTTTGGTTGCCGCCGCCGCCAAGTACGGGCTGACTGAAGCTCAGGTCGAGACGGCTCTCGGCTCGTTCGCTGAGACGAAGGATACAAACGATCGAGGGATCGCGCTGTATCTCCAGGGCCGGTACTCGCAGGCGGAGCAGGTTCTGGAGGGACCAGTCGAGAAGGAGGAGCGGGACCTCGCGGAGAAGTTGCGGTACCTTGGCGCAGCCCAATTCGGGCAGGGGAAGTACCCGGTGGCGGCGGAGTCGTTCCGCAAGGCTGTCGCGTTGCGCGGTGAGGACACGGACCTGTTGAACTGGCTCGGTCGGTGTTTCTATGAGCTGGCCGAATGGGCCGAAGCGGAGCCGCTGATACGGCGCGCCCTGGCGATCGACGAAAAAAACTTGAGGCCGGAAGACCCAATCATCGCCATCCACCTCAACAACCTCGCCATGGTTCTCAAGGACACCAACCGACTCGGTGAGGCGGAGCCGCTCATGCGGCGCGCCCTGGCGATCGAGGAGAAGAGCTTCGGGCCGGAACACCCCAACGTCGCCAGAGACCTCAACAACTTGGCCCAAGTGCTGCAAGACGCGGACCGGCGCGTTGAGGCGGAACCGCTGATGCGGCGCGCTCTGGCGATCGACGAAAAAAGCTTCGGGACCGAACACGCCACCGTCGCCCTCGGGCTCAGCAACCTGGCGCAGCTGCTCCAGGACACGAACCGGCCTGGGGAGGCAGAGCTGCTGATGCGGCGCGCCCTGGCGATCGACGAAAAGAGCTGCGGACCGGAACACCCCAACGTCGCCAGGGATCTCAACAACCTGGCTTCGTTGTTCGAGGCCACGAATCGACTTGTTGAGGCGGAGCCGCTGATGCGCAGGGCCCTGGCCATCCACGAGAAAAGCTTCGGGCCGGAGCACCCGACCGTCGCCGTCGACCTTAACAACCTGGCCACCCTGCTCCAGGAAACGAGCCGGCTCGATGATGCGGAACCGCTCATGCGTCGCGTCTTGGCGATCGACGAGAAAAGCTTTGGGCCGGAGCATACGAACGTCGCCCTCGACCTCAGTAACCTGGCCGCGCTGCTCTACACCATGAAACATCTCGGTGCGGCGGAGCCGCTGATGCGTCGAGCCCTGGTCATCGACGAAAAGAGCTTCGGGCCGGAACACCACAGTGTCGCGAGAGATCTCAACAACCTCGCCAAGCTGCTCCAGGCCACGAATCGACTCGATGAGGCGGAGCCGCTATTGCGTCGAGCCCTGGCCATTGACGAAAAGAGCCGCGGGCCGGAACATCCCACCGTCGCCATCCGCCTCAACAACCTGGCTCTGTTGCTTCAGGCTAAGAACCATTTCGGCGAGGCGGAGCCGCTGATGCGTCGAGCCCTGGCGATCGATGAAAAGAGTTCAGAGCCGGACCACCCCAACGTCGCCATCCGCCTCCAAAGCCTAGCCGGGCTTCTCCATGCCACGAACCGTAACGGCGAGGCAGAGCCGCTTATGCGGCGGGCCCTGGCGATCTTCCTTGCCTTCACACGCCGCACGGGGCACGATGAGCCGCACTTGCAAACAGCCTTGGTGACCTATGCTGACCTGCTCAATGCCCTGGGCAAGTCCAAAACCGAGGTCGAAGCAACCATCCAATCCCTGACCAACACTCCTCAATGACGACCGCAACTCCCGCCGAGTTCGACGTCTTCTTGAACCGAGGAAGGGATGCGTGAAAAGCCTATGCAAACCGGAAGGGCAGCGGCCGTAAAGGACCTGGAAGGCAAGCGAACCCGCTGGGCATGGTGGAGTTGGGCCACCGCGCTCACAATCCTCGGAGTGGTTGTGACCCTTGTCACATGGTTCTGGCCGCGTTCACCAGGGCCGGTTCCAGGGTCCGGCAAACCGGAGATCTACGCCATTCGCGTCCAGGTGCTCGACCCGCAGCGCCGCGCGGTCGGGGGCGCAAAGGTTCGCAGCTCGGCCGGCAACGAGCCGCAGCTATTGCCCGATGGGTGGTGGGAAATCGAGATCCCGGCGGCGAAGCTCCCGATCGACGGCCGGGTGACGCTCTGGGCGGAGCACCCGGAGTGGGGAGGGAGCCAGGGCGAGCTCGTCCTGGGCAAAGATCCCAACCCACGGATCGAGCTCCACCTGAAGGAGCCAGAAAGCCGGCTCCGGGGCCAAGTGGTCGATGAGCGCGACCGCGCCCTGGCAGGAGTGCGAATCCTCCGACAGGACGGCGGACCAGGAGAGGCGAGGACTGACGGAGAGGGGCGCTTCGAGCTCAAGCTCGGGGTGCCCCCGGAGACTCGGGTCGGCCTACGGGCCGAATACCCGGGCGCGGAACCGCAGGAGGTCTTCTGCTACGCGGGCCGTGATGGCTGCTCGATATCCCTTCGCCGGCGCTGAGGGAATGCAGGCAGTCCGGGAGTGGGGCATTCCCTTCGGTGAGCAGGCGAGGTCTCCGATGGTCTACTTTGTGCCTCGACCGGAGAGCCCGGAGGCGCGGGCGCTCCAGGCGTTCCTGACAACTGCCCCTTGGAGCCCGAGTTGGCGGGCAGCCTCACGTGCCGCGCCGCGAATGCTGAGCGATGGAGACGGACCGCCGTTCAGCAAGATGCAACCTCAACCGCGGCGCGCCGCCTCGATTGCGGCGATGTCGATCTTTTGCATCTCCATCATCGCATCGAACGCGCGCTTGGCGACGGCGGGATCGGGATCGGTTACCGCTTGGGTCAGAGCGATCGGCGTAATCTGCCAGGACAATCCCCATTTGTCCTTGCACCAGCCGCAGGCACTCTCCTGGCCACCGTTGCCGACGATCGCGTTCCAGTAACGATCGGTTTCGGCCTGGTCGGCGGTTGCGACCTGAAACGAGAAGGCTTCGTTGTGCTTGAATGTGGGTCCGCCATTGAGCCCGAGGCAGGGAATCCCCATCACGGTAAACTCGACCGTCAACACATCCCCTTTCTTCCCGGATGGAAAGTCTCCCGGTGCGTGGTGCACCGCGCCAACGGATGAATCGGGAAAGGTCTTGGCGTAAAATCGCGCCGCGTCCTCGGCGTCGCGATCGTACCAAAGGCAAATCGTGTTCTTTGCTGGCTGGGTCATGTCACTCCTCCATCGCAATGAGCCGCCGAACGCCGGAGTCAACGATGCGCTCGCAGTCGAAGAGCTTGACTCGGCGGACAATTCCATGTCAATTCGGTGCAATCTCCATACCATCCCGGCCCTGCTTTAAAGGGCTTCGCATAGGCGGAATCACTCTGCAAGCTCTCTTCTGAAGACTTAGCCAGGGAACGACCCGAGCACCCACCACCGCGGAGCGGAAGCGGCAGCTCAGCGCCGGGTGACGCGCAGGAGCTGGACAGTCGTTACGAAACGAGATAAGGTCCTCGACCGCGTAGCCGTCCCAACCTTCACATCCGTTTGAGCCACCGCCCGTCGGCTGCCGCGCGCGCAGATGAATTTCTTGCCGTCGCGAGGGACCGTTGGGGGTGAAGAAAGGAGGAGTTCTATGTATTCGAAGACGAAGCGGCAAAACGGAGTTGACAGGCGCCCGCGAGGGTGGGCGCTGGTCGCCTTGACGCTGGTAGCCGGAGGCTTCGGCGCCGGCCAGGCCTGGGCGGACATCCAGGTACACGTGATGAACTGCACCACGGACGAGGTCCTGGTCATGGCTTTCGATTCCAAGGACTCGGTGAGGGCGGTCGCGGCCTCGAAAAAGGACTTTCCGATCAACAAGTCCGGCGACAGCGCCACGCTCAGTTGTGCCGGAGAAGGTAAGGGGTATTGTCAGATGCAGGTCGGATCCTCGGAGTTACCGCTCGGCTGCAAATCCGGCGACGGTAATTCTATATATAGTGGCCATGTGGGGTTTCACCTCGATTCGGGCAAATGGGCCGTGGTGACAGGCTTCAAGCAAGACGGGAACAACTGCCAGCCGGTGGTTCAGCAGAATCTCGACTCGGCTCCCACATCCTGTAACTAACGCGGCTGGCCGGCGCCCGGCTGCTCTTCGAGGAAGCCCGGCGCCGGCTGCTCTCACGATTCTCCCCCATAGAGGAAGACCGCGACCCAACGAACACAACTCGGTCGAGGTGCGTAACCTGGCGGTTCTCACAACTGCCGATGCCCACCGACAGTACGTCACCAATGCCGATTGCACCACCGTCTCGCTCCCCAAGATCGGCAGGCCGCCCCTCCCTATTCACTCCTTGGCGACGATCGCGCGAATCTCCTCGTCTTTCCCGGTGAGCTGCCAGCGAATCAGCGAAACCGGAATGATGCCGGCGGAGTAGACCTCCTCGAACCAGCGCTTCAGGGTGAAGGCGTCGCCGAGCTGATGGGCTCGCTCTCGCATCAGATCCTCGAGCTGAATCTTGCCGGTGATGTAGCTCGTGCCGTAGCCCGGCTGGCGCAGGTAGAGCTGTTGCTCGAAGCCGAGGAGGTCGAGGTCGGGGCGCATCCAGCCGCGCGGGGTCCATTCGACTTGGAAGGCCTTGGCCTGCGCGAGGTCGAATTGGTTGGCCTGGAGGTAGAGCGAGGCGAGCCCGCGGGCGGCGCGCTGGGCGAGCATGATCCAGACGATCTCGCGCGCCCGCGGCTCGTCGTCGAAGAGGCCGGCGTGGAGCATGAGCTCTTCCATGGCCGTGGCCATGCCCTCGGAGCGGGCGTCCCATATGTTGTAAAGGAGCGGACCGCGCCGGACGGCGCTCGGATGCGGCTCGTCGCGCAGGCGCGCCAGGTCCCACCAGTGCGAGGAATGCGTGTAGAGGGTGAGCGGCTCGTAGTGCATGGCGATGGCGAAGAAGTTTCGCTTTTCGATCGGCACGAACGAGCCCCGGTGCTCGCGCTGCTCGGCGTCCATCGTGGGCCGCATCGGATAGAGATTGCGCTCGCCGAGGAAGGCGACGAATTTGCGGATCGCCCGGTCGGCGCGGCGCTGGTACTCGGCGTCGTCCTGGGCCGCGGTCATCTCGGGCAGGCCGCGATTGCGCTCCTCTTCGAGCTTGAGCGACGCGTGCGCTCGCGCCAACTCGCGCCGGAGGATCGCCACCTCGTCCTCCCAGGTCATGGGCAGCAGGTGCACGTGCTGCTGCGACCAGGTGTAGCTCTCCTTGCCGAGACCCGAGGGGCCGGTTTTCGAAGGCGCCTTCTCCTCCAGCCAGGCGACGAAAGACGCGGTCGCCTGGCGTGCCTCCGTGACCGCCCCGCGAAGCTCCTTGCCACCGGAGGCGACCTTCTGCTCGAGATCCTTCAGGTCGGCGACCTGTCCGCGCATCGTTCCAATGCCGGTCGTCCAGAGGTCGCGCGCGTTGCCGGTCAGATTCTCGCGCGCCTGGGCGAGGAAGGCCGGAATCGGACGCAGCTCGCCGGCCAGCCGCGCTTCGTCCTGCGGCGACAGCGGAAAGGAGTACGTCCAGAGCTCGACCAATCCATGCGCGTTCGGTCCCTCGTGGGCCGGCGTGTCGCTCTGCTCCGTGCGGACCGTGGAGTAGAAGGCGGGATCGCGGGCCCAGGGCTGGAGGACGCGCAGATTGAAGTCGAACCCGTTCAACTCGGCGCGCAGGAGCGCAAGGTCGATGCGCTCGGCGGTCAATACGGTGCTCGCCGCGAGCGTCGCCAGCCGGTCGCGAAATCGCGCCAGTTCCACCCGCCGCCGCTCGAACGTCGAGGCCCGGTAGTCCGGCGCGCTCTGGTGAGAAGGCGGCGTCTCGAAGGCACGCCAGTCCGCGAACAGTGCTCCGACAGTTGGTTTTCCGCCGGCAGCCGCTGAGGGTGGCACGGCGTCCGTCGCGACGGACAACCCGAGAGCCATCGCCATCAAGAGACCGACCCGGCGGGCCCATCTCCGTGTCCCAAACCCTGCGCTCATCTCGGACCTCACGTTTCTGGATTTGACTCTGGAGGCTATCACGCACGTGGATGGGCCGCTTTGGGATCTGAACAGAGTCATGGACCACGACATCATCCAACCTTGGATGTTCTAGGTTTCCAGTAGCCGGCAGGAGAAAATAGGTTCTCCCGCAATAAATACATGGATACCCTGTTCCTGAGTGATGCCGATCTCGATTTCGTAACGGGCGTAGAAGCCCGAAGTCTATCCCAAGGGATCAGATAGACTTCGCCCGTGTCTCCCGCGATCCTCGCCGCCCTCCGCCACGACGTCCTCCCGGCGGCCATCGGCTTCATCCTGCTGGGGCTGGGAGTGGCCGCGGGCGTTGTCGCTTTCGCGCGGCGGCGGCAGGGCGATCCGACCCTGATTTTCTTCTCCATCCTCACCTTCATCTACGGCGGGCGCCTGCTGATGGACCTCGACGCGGCGGAGGTCCTCTACCCGCTGGCCCGGACCTCGGGATGGGACCGGGCGATCGACATCCTCAGCTATCTCGTCCCGATACCGGCCGGCCTGCTGTTCGAGCGCCTGGTCGGCGGCGGCTGGGGGAGGATCCATCGCAGGTTCTGGCAGGTCTTCGCGGCCCTCGCCGTGGTCGCCATCCCGTTGGAGATCGTGGCCCGCAAGCCGGGCGCCCTGTTGGTCCCCTACCGCTACCTGGTCCTGACGGGTGCCCTGCTGGTGCTCGCCAACATCTTCTGGCCCGGACGGGAGCGCACGGCGGACCTGCGCATCCTACGCGGCAGCTTCCTCGTTCTCCTCGCCTTTGTCGTCTACCAGAATCTCGAAGGTATCGGCCTGACCCCTTGGAAGGGGAATCTGGAGCCGTTGGGGTTCCTGCTCTTCGTCTGCGGTCTGGGGACGGTGGCGGCCCGGCGCGTCTTCGGCGATCAGGAGCGGCTGACGGAGATCCGCCAGGAGCTCGCGACGGCGCGCCGCATTCAGGAGTCCATTCTTCCCGGCGAGGCACCACGGATCGAAGGTCTCGATCTCGCCTTCCGCTATCTGCCGGCGGCCGAGGTGGCTGGGGACTTCTACGAGTTCCTTCCCGGTGAGGGACGGCGGCTCGGCATCCTGGTGGCGGACGTCTCGGGCCACGGCGTGCCGGCGGCACTCGTCGCCTCGATGATGAAGGTGGCCGTGGCGGCGCAGGCGGCCCACGTCGCGAGCCCAGGCCGGCTGCTCTCCGAGATCAACGCCATCTTCCACGGCAAGCTCAAGAACCAGTTCATCACCGCCCTCTACGTCTATCTGGATCTCGAAGGCGGCACTCTCACCGCCGCCAGCGCCGGCCATCCGCCGCCGCTCATCTGGCGCCACGGGTCCGGGGAGATTGAGGAGCTGCCGCCCGGCGGCCTCGTGCTCGGACGTCTGCGCCGCGCCGCCTACCCGGAGATCACGGTCCCCCTGGCACCCGGCGACCGCATCCTGTTGTTCACGGACGGCATTCCGGAAGCCCTGAGCCCCGGCGCCCCCGGCGGTCAAATGTTCGGCGAGGAGCGATTGCGCAGCGTCCTCGCCGGCCACGCCTCCCAATCGCCCGAGGCCATGGCCGACGCCCTCGTCGCCCAGGTCGCCGCCTGGACGGGCCGGACTTCGGCGTTCGACGATGATTTGACGCTGGTGGTGGTGGGAGTTGGGGGTGGGGCGTGACGCCGGCGGCCCCGCCCCCACCCAAAACCCTCACCCCCTAACCCCCCCTAACCCCATAGGCGCTAACGCGGTCTGGGAGGTTCCCCGCCCAAGACCCTCACCCCTGCCCCTCTCCCGACCGCCCCGTCCACCGCCCCGGGAGAGGGGTACTCGACTGAGGAGGTATGGACTCGCCCCTACTCCCCCGCAGGCTGTTCTCCCTCTTCTCCCGGCGAGGGGGAATGGGGCGGTCGGGAGAAGAGGGCCGGGGTGATGAGGGTCTTGGGCGGGGGCCGCTCGGGAGGAGTCGAAGTAAGCGCCTATGGGCCGGGGTAATGAGGGCCCGCCGAGGCTTCGGCGGGCCCTCTCAGAGATCTCTCACCGCTGGATGGTGAAGTTCACCGTCAGCGTGTAGTACACCTTCACGGGGTGGCCGTTGAGCCGGGCGGGCTTGAACTGCCACTGCTGGACGGCCTGCATGGCGGCCTGGTCGAGCGCCATGGGCAGACCGCGGATCAGCCGCACGTTGGTCACGTTACCCTGCTCGTCGATCACGGCCTCCACGATCACCATGCCCTGGACTCCCGCCCGGCGCGCCTGCTCCGAGTAGCGGGGCTGCACCTGGTGGATGACCTCCGGCTTGGTCATGCCGAAGGAGAGGTGGATGGGCGCGGTCTCCATCGAGCCACCGGGATCCACTGCCGGGCCGACCGGACCCTCGCCATGCCCTATGCCGGGAGGGCAGCCGGGACAGTCGCCGTTTCCAGGGATCGGCGTGCTGGGGCCACTGCTCGCGGGACCCGGGGTGAGGTCCTGGATCGAATCGTTCTGGGCCGGCGCCGGCGGCTTCTCGGGGACGTCCTGAGCCTTCGGCTGCACGAGCTCTCTCGTCGCCGGCGCCGCCGCCTGCTTCTTCGGCTCCACCTTGACCGGCTGCTTGGACCCTCCGCCGCCGCCGGAAGGAGGGGGCGGCGGCGGCAGGCTCACGAAGAAGGCCTCGGCGACCTGAGGCTCCAGCACGGAGCCCACGTTCCAGTAGCTGGCGAAGGCGAAGGCGGTCAGGCCCACAACGTGCAAGCCGACGGCGATGGGAAGTGAAAGCCAACGGCGGCGGGGTGACGGTTTGGCTTCCAGGTCGATGAGAGAGTTCTCGAACATGATCCACCTCCAGGTCCCGGATTCGGATGTCCCGCGGTCAAGTTTCCGCGGTGGTTCCTGTTTCTGTCCCCAGCCCACGGGGCGGGGGGTCGTTCGGAGCGCTCCTGTGTAGATAAGACTGGCAAGGCGTGGGATTGGTTCCAGGATTGGCAATGCCGGGACGATCCGGCGTGTTCTCACTTGGAAAGGGGCCTCCAGAAACCCGGGGGTTCGACTTATTCGAGGCTCCTGATATCTTTGCCGGGATGCGGCGCCGGCCCATGCCAGGCGTTGCGCGCGAACAGATCTTTCCTTGGAGGTTGGAATGCCGGATTCTCACCCGAGCCCGACGCACTTGCGGTCAGCGCTCTTCGTCGACTTCGACAACATCTATCTCGGCTTGCAGCGCGAGGACCCGGTGGCCGCCGAGCAGTTCGCCACCGATCCCGGCCGCTGGCTTCTCTGGCTGCAGGACAAGCTCCCTACTCATGACGGGGAGGGACGCCCGCGGAAGATCCTCTTCCGCCGCTGCTACCTCAATCCCTCGCAGTTCGGCCGCTTCCGCCCCTACTTCACCCGCTCCGCCTTCGAGGTCGTGGACTGCCCGCCGCTCACCAGCGGCGGCAAGACCAGCGCCGACATCCACATGGTGATGGACCTGCTGGACACGCTGAGCCATGCCACCCGTTTCGACGAGTTCATCCTGCTCTCGGGCGACGCCGACTTCACGCCGGTGCTCCTGCGCCTTTCCAAACACGACCGGCGCAGCTCCGTGCTGGCCATCGGGCCGGCCTCGGTGGCCTACAAGGCGGCCTGCGACCTGCTCATCGACCAGGACACCTTCCTGGAGGAAGCCATCGGGGCGACTCCGGGCCAGGCGACCCGCGCCGCCTCGGGCCCCTCCGCCACGTCGGCGATGAGCGAGCTGCTGCGCCGGATCGCCGACAAGATGTACGAGCGGGCGAGCGCCAGCGGCGAGCTGGTCGCCACCGAGCTGCCGCCCATCTTCCGCGAGTTCCCGGAGTTCACGTCGAGCACCAACTGGCTGGGCTTCAACAGCCTGCGCAACATGACCACCGGCGTCATTCAGACGCGCCAGGACCTCGTCATGGTGGATGGCGACCCCTGGCGGGTAGGCCTCGTGGCCGAGGGCGAAGCCCCCGCGGTCGACTCCGAGCAGGGACGCCCCGTGCCGGTACCCAGATTTCTCCCTCCGGCCGACCGCAGCCGCCTGATCGAGGACATCCTCACCTTCGTGCGTTCGGTGGTCGACTCGTCGGACTCGGCGGTGCCCATGGCGCGGGCGGCGCAGATGGTGATCAGCCGCTTCGGCGAGCAGGTGCTCTCCACCCGCTGGGCGGGCGCCGGCACCTTCCGCGATCTGCTGGAGGGCCGAGAGAACCCGGGCTTCGCCATCTCGGCGCTGAAACCGGGCTACATCTACGATCCGGCCCGCCATCAGCTCCCCGTCGACGGCCGCCCCGAGGAGCTGGTGGGCGATCCAGAGCTGAACTCGCTCGCCTATCGCGTGCACCAGCTCACGGACACGCCCTATCTGACGCGCGGCGACTACTCCCGGGTCTTCCGCCTCACCGCGGAAGAGGTCAGCGAGCACAGCTACTTCCTCACCCGCACCTCGAAGGCGGTGCGCGACAAGTGCATCGAGGAGGGCTCGCCCATCGCCCGCGCCAGCGTCAACTTCATCCTGCGCGGCATCACCTTCGGCGGCCACCGCTTCGGCCAGAACACTCCGGAGGACCCGCTGGCCCTCGCCTCATGCTTCTTCCGCAACGTCATCAGCCTTTGCGACAGCGCCGGTATCTCCCTCGACGCGGCCGAGATGCAGACGCTCTCCGACTGGATTCTGGGCGATCTGAAGCGGTCCGATCACGAACCCCGGGAGCTCTACCGCGCGGCGGACGACGACGAGGACGACCACGAACGACAGCCGGTGACGGTAGGAGCGGCGGCGGTCGACAACGAGGTCGCCGGTGGCTAGCTCCCGATGAGCTGGGAGACGGGAGAGGACGAGCTCCGCGCGCTCCAGTCTCTCAGCGCCGCGGACCGGGCCGTCCATCTCGTCCAGCTCGTGGCGGACTGGGAAGAGGCCTGGGGCCTTCTGGACGATCAAGGCTGGGTGGTGGCCAAGGAGACCGACGCCCTCCCCCTCTGGCCCCACCCCGACCTAGCGCGCGCCTGTGCCCAAGGCAACTGGGAAGGCGCCGAGCCCACGACGATCCCGCTGGACGACCTGCTCGAAGAGCTCCTTCCCCTGCTCGAAGAGGACGGCCTGCGCACCGCCCTCTTCCCCACGCCGGACGATCCGGGCGTAATCCTCGAAGCCCCCGAGTTGGGCCGAAGGCTGGAAGCGGAGTTGGATCTGGGAGCGTGAGAATGGTGACGAGGCTTTCCATCCGTATCCCCGGCCAGGGGCTCCATGAGATTACCGGGCAGGTCCAAGCCGCCGTGCGGGAGAGCGGTGTCCGGGAGGGACTCTGCACAGTTTTCATACAGCACACCTCCGCCAGCCTGACGATCCAGGAGAACGCCGATCCCTCCGCGCGGCGGGATCTCGAGTCCTGGCTCAACCGGCTGGTGCCCGAGCGGGACTCCCTCTACACCCACACCACGGAAGGGCCGGACGTCATGCCGTCGCACATCAAGGCGGCGTTGACGGCGACGTCGCTGTCCATCCCGATCCTCGATGGCGAGCTCGGGCTCGGCACCTGGCAGGGCCTCTACGTCTGGGAGCACCGCCGGCACTCCGGCACGCGCAAGGTGCTGGTGCACGTCGGGACGTAAGGCCGTTCCTTACGGGTAGTAACCGCTGATCGTCCGTGCCTCCACGCCGGGTTTGTCCACCTGCACCCGCACGGTGCGGAACGCCTCCCCGGGCCGGGTGTTCGACGACTGATAGGTGATGCGGTAGCGCGAGCGCAGATCCTTCTCGATCATGCTGTAGACGGCGGGCAGATCGTCCGTCGACTTGACGAAGAAGCTCCGGCCACCGGTGTCTTTGGCCAGCCGGGAAAGTCGCTCGGTCGCCTCGCCCCGGGTCAGGTTGATGCCCAGCACGAAGACGGCGATGCCCGCCCGCCGGGCGCTTTCCAGAGCGTCGTCGAAATGGAAGCGGCTGGTGCGGTCCTCGCCATCGGAGAGGAGGACGACCGCCCGCTGGCCCGAGGTGCCTCCCAGGTAGCAGAGAGAGAAGATGACACTGTCCCAGAGGGAGGTCTCGTCGTCCGCCATCAGGCCGTCGAATCCCGCCGCCAGAGCGGAGAGATCGCCGGTGAGGCCCACCGCCACGCGCGGCGCCTTGTTGAAGGTGATGACGGCCGCCTGATCTTTGGGATGCAGGGTCTGGCGGAGAAACTCGACCGCGGTGCGGCTCACCGCTGCCAGGCGCGGCTGCATGGAAGCCGAGTTGTCCATGAGCGCCACCAGTCGCAGGGGCGTATCGTCGACCCGCTCCACCTGGCGGAGGGTCTGCCGGGTTCCGTCCTCGAACACTTGGAAGTCGCCGGCTCCGAGACTGTCGAAGAGCCTTCCCGCCCGGTCGCCGGCGCTAGCGTACAGCTCGACGAGGCGGATGCTCATCGTTTCCGCCGGGGTCGGAGCGTTGAGCAGCACTACGTCCTCGGCCGACGTGCCGTCACTCAAATAGGCGACGGCGCGCACGTAGCTCACCACCGCCGAATCGGGCAGGGCCAGGGGCAGGATGAAAGGAGGCTGGTAGAGAGTGGCTACCCGGTCGTCGCCCAGATAGAGCTCCACGCGGTCGACGCCGCGGTCCTCTGGAACGTCGAGATTCACTCGGGCGCGCAGGCTCCGGTGGTAGGACCGGCCGGGGCGCGGCTCGACCAGGTGGACGGCGAAGCGCTGGGCGCCGGCATTGATCGCCAGCTCGTCGCTCGCCAGCTCTTTGCCGGCGCGGTCGAGCCCCTGGGCCGTGATCTTGTGGGCCCGAGGCACTCTTCCGAGATCGACCTCCACCACGAACGGCGGGCGGTTGCGGGTCAGGATGGGCTTACCGTCGAGCGAGAAGGCGACACGCTCGATCCGCGCATCCTCCGGCACTCCGGCAGCGCCTTCCACCCTCGCCTCGAAGCGTTGCATGCCGGCGAGGAGCACGCCGGATGGGGCCTCGATCCTGAGCCCTGGACGCGACGCGGCGAGATCGGCGTCCGCCTCGGCAAACAGCCGGCGGATCTCGGGGGGCGGAGCGGAATCCCCCCGGTTGAGGACCGCGGTGGCGGGGTGGAACGTGGAGACCCACTCCGGCGGCTTGGGTGCGGCAAGGGCCCGCTGGGCCACGATGTCGCAACCGGCAGTGCCGGCCTCCCGGAGCCAGGTGAAGGCCGCGCTGGCGCGCGGATCACCCTCGCACTTGCGGGCTCTGGAGGCGGCCACGAGGTCCGGCCCGGTGCCGGGGCGCCAGAGCTTGGAAGGGCCTCCCGCCGGGCCGGAAAGAAAGGCGAGCACGATTCGGTACTGGACCTGGAAGCCCGGCTCGTAGGTCCAAAGCTCCAGCGCCGTGCCGTCGCACGTGCCGGGGAAAATCGAGTCCGGCTCGCCCTTGAGCAGGAAGACGCGAGCCCGGTCATCCCGGGTGCCTCCCCAGCGCTGCCGGGCCTCGGCCAGACGCGTATCCCACCGCTCCTTCGCCTCGTTGCGGGGCGTTTGGGGATAGGGATCGCGCACCTCCCAGAACCTCCGGACGAAGGCCTCGCGATCCGCGTCGGCGGCGAGCGAGAGGAATGCCTCCCGCTCGCGTGGGGTGATCAGGGGGCTCACCTCCTCCAGCCAGGAGCGGAATTGCCCGGAAGGGGCCTGCCCCTCGGCGGCCAGGACTGAGGACAGGGATGGCAGGACGGGAACCAAAAAACAGAACACCAGACTGACAAGAACTTTCCGCAGCACGCTGAACCTCCAGCGAGCCGGGATTCCAGACTCTCGAGCTTGGCCCTCCCCGGCCCGCACGGGCCGGATATCAAGCAAGAGTCGTGCCTTATTTAATGATCTTCCCGTCCAACTCCTCGATCAACGCATCCGAAGCCGGGCGCTCCTTCTGGAGGCGCTGCGCCACCTGCTCGGCCTGCCGCAGAACGCGCAGGAGATTGCGGCCGGCGAGCTTGCCGATCTCCTCGTCCGTCCAGCCACGGCGCAGCAACTCGGCGAGGAGAGTGGGGTAGGTGTCTACGCCTTCGAGCCCCAGGGGGACGCTGGTGATGCCGTCGAAGTCCGAGCCGATTCCCACGTGATCGATGCCCGCGATCTTCCGCACGTGCTCGACATGGTCGGCCACCTGCTCCAGGGTGGCCCGGGGCGCCGGATGCTGAACGCGCCAAGTCTCCAGGCCCTTCTTCACCGCCTCCGGATCGCCCGGGTTGAGCGTCTTGAGCCGGGTCTCGGCGGCGTCCTGATCGGCGTTCCAGGCCCGCACCACCTCGGATGTAAAGGTGGGCACGAAACTCACCATCACCACGCCGCCGTTGGCCGGCAGCAGCTTCAGCACGTCGTCGGGAACGTTGCGGGGATGAGCGTCCAAGGTGCGTGTCGAGGAGTGGGAGAAGATCACCGGCGCCTGCGCGATCGCGAGAGCCTTCTTCATCGTCTCGGCCGAGACGTGCGAGAGATCGACCAGCATGCCCAGCCGGTTCATCTCTCGCACCACCTCCTCGCCGAAGCGGGTGAGGCCGCCGTGCTTGGGCTCGTCGGTGGCGGAGTCCGCCCAGTCGGTGTTCTTCGAGTGGGTGATCGTCATGTAGCGGGCGCCGGCCGCGTAGAGCAGGCGCAGGGCGGCGAGCGAGTTGTGGATCGAGTGGCCGCCCTCCATGCCGACGAGCGAGGCGATGCGCCCCGCCTTGTGGATGCGCTCGACGTCCGCCGCCGTGCGGGCGACTTCGAACGTCTCCGGATAGCGTTCCGCCAGGCGGTGGACGTCGTCGATCTGCTCCATCACGGCCTGGATGGCGTCCGCCCCGGGGATCTCGACGGGGATGTAGACCGACCAGAACTGGCCGCCGACGCCGCCCCGGCGCAGACGCGGGATGTCGGTGTGCATCGGCGGATCGAGCTTCGTAGTGCCGGCGCGAAGATCGATCTTCTCCAGGTGGTTCTGGACCCGCTTGCGGTACTCCCAGGGGAGGTCGTTGTGGCCGTCGATGAGCGGCACCGCTTCGAGCAGCTTGCGGGCCCGCTCGACCAGGGCGGGGTCGGCAGCCCGGTGGACCGTCTCCTGCGCCGCGGCGGTCACTGCGATCGTGGCGGTCATCAGACCGAGCCCCAGGGCCAGCCAGCAAAGCTTGGGCATATCGTCTCCTCGCGTCGAGATTCTGAGGACAAGCCGCGCCATTCTACGGCGACTCCTCCCATTCCGGAGCGCCCTGGGATAGAGTCCCAGTATTCCAGATTCTTCAGGAGATTCCATGGACTTGCTGAATCCATTCCGTCCCGAAGAGCACGCCGTCTACGACAGCGAGAGGATGGGCAAGAGCGCCCTCTTCGAGTCGGAAAGGCTGCTGGTCGGCTTAAACGCCTTCGAACCCGGCCAGGAGCACAAGCTGCACGCTCACTCCGGCATGGACAAGGTCTACCACGTGCTCGCGGGAAGCGGCGTCTTCCTCCTGGCGGGCCGGGAGGAGCCGATGGAGGCGGGAATGATGCTCGTGGCTCCCGAAGGAGTCATGCACGGCATCCGGAACACCAGCGCCGAGCGCCTGCTGGTCCTGGCCATCCTGGCGCCGGCGCCGTAGAGCGGCTCTTTGAGCCTGTTGGCGCGCACCCTATGGATTGAAACCTGGCGCCGCGCGCCAACCTACGCAAGGAGAAGCCATGAAGAGAATCGTCTCGTCCGTCCTGCCGCTGCTGGTGCTGGCCGTCGTGCTCGCAGCCGCCCTGCCGGCTCCCGCCGCCGCCGGATGTACGGCGTCCGTCAACTGCAACAACGCCTGTTCCCTGGAGTTCACCTGGCTCCCCGCGCCCCTGTGAGCTCTTCTGCTCGGCGTCCTCCCAGACGAAAACCTGCTCCGGGACCACGACCTGCAGCGTGGGAACCAGCTCCGTCACCTGCGACAACGTCACCACGAGCTGCCCCACCACCAGCCAGTGTCATCAGTTCTCCAACTCGATCGTCTGCGGCTCGGTGACCCGGCAGTGCACCCCCAACTGCCCGCTTTGAGTAGGAATCGATAGGCTGGATGGGGCGGCCCGAAGGGTCTCGAGGGCCGCCCCGTCTTCGGTTGATTGCTACGGAAAGAGTCCAAGGCGCATCCACTGCCGCCGTGCCGCGACCTGGGCCTCACTATTCATCCCCAAGCGAACCGCCATCGCCCTACCGACCGCGGTGCGCCCCAAGATCTTCCCGCCCTCGGGAGCGACCTCGAAATGGTCTTCCCACCGGTCTTTACGCGGATGGAACAGCCGAACCACAGCATTGGTCTCGGGATCACGGCCACCAAGATACGCGGCTTTATAGAGATTGCAGGCGCGGCATGCCAAAGCCCAGTTCTCGGAGGTATCGGATCCGCCACGTGCGACCGGCACGATATGATCTACCTCCAAGGAAATATTGAACACAGCTTCAGGAGCGTGGCAATATTCGCACCGATGTCCGGCTCGCAGCGCTACCTGGATGTAGCGCGGGTTCATCGCCCCAACGCATCTGCCAAGGCGGCAGCCCGAGCCGCCGAAGCCTTCAACTCCGCCGCGATGAGCGCTTCAAGCTCTGCTTGCTCCACGGGAGGGAGGGCGTTCCCCTGAGCTCGCCAGCGCGCCATCAACGCCGTAAGCCGTTGCTGCTGGACCTCGGTAAAGAAACGATCGGGCCGCAGACTCTGCACGATCACCAGAGTGCTCGACTCGTCCTCTGACAATTGCGACGTAAGGGCATCCAGTGCCTGCCCAGCCGTTTTGCCTTGTGCGTGCTTCTCTCCCGCTATGGCGCGATAGGAGAGATCGCCCTGCTCGGTAGGGATAGGCATGATGGCGACGTTTGTCATGGTGGTCCTCCAACCTCGCCATCCTAACACGCCTCTCGCCCCCTACTTCGCCGCCTTCACCACCGCCGCTCCCGCCGTTACGATCCCCTTCGCTTCATCCACCGTCACCACCTGATTGGCGGGCAGGTTGGCGAAGTGCTGCTTGGTGCCGCTGGGCCATTCGATGTCCAGGGTCTGCACGATCTTGTCCGCCCCGAGGCCGAAGGTGGGGGCGATCTCGCTCTGGGAGCAGTAGGAGGAGCCGGTGCGCACCATGGTCCATTGCTTGCCTCCGGCGCTGGTCAACCGCACCACGGCGCCGAGGCCGTCGCGGTTCGATTTGGTGCCCACGGTCTTGACCCGCAGCCAGTGATTGCCGTTGCCGCCGTCGTTGCGGAACACCACCGCCGGGCCATGGTTGGTGGTGAACACGACGTCGAGGTCGCCGTCGTTGTCGAGATCCCCGTAGGCCGCGCCGCGCGCCACCATGGGACGGCCGAAATCCGCTCCCACCATTGAGAGCGCCGAGGTGAACTTGCCCTTGCTCAGGTTGCGGAAGAGCAGCGGCGGCTCCTTGTACTGAATGCGCGGCTGGACGCGGTTGATCTCCTCCTCCAGGTGACCGTTGGCGGCCAGGATGTCCGGCAGGCCGTCGAGGTCGTAGTCGAAGAAGAAGACGCCGAAGCTCAGGGTGAGCAGGCTCGCCTGCCCAACCGTCGACGAGGGAGCCTCGTCCACGAACACTCCGCTCCCCTCGTTATGGTAGAGGGCCAGCATCTCGTTGCTGAAGTTGCCCACCAGAAGGTGGGGCCGGCCGGAGCGGTCATAGTCCGCGGCGTCGACGCCCATCGCGCCCCGGGCCGTCCCCTCCTCGGAGAAGGCGACCCCGGCCTCCAGCGCCTCGTCCTTGAAGGTGCCGTTGCCCAGGTTGCGGTAGAGCTTGTTGGGCTGGGTGTCGTTGGCCACGAAGAGATCGGGCCAGCCGTCGCCGTTGTAGTCGAGCACGGCGACGCCGAGCGACTTGCTCGTCGGATCGCCGATCCCCGCCTTCTGGCTGACGTCCTCGAATTTGCCGCCGCCCAGGTTGCGATAGAGCTTCGAGGAGGTTCCCTTGTAGGACTCGGGCGTGCAATAGGACTTGGTCGAACCGTCGAGCGAGCACCAGAGGTCCTTGTCTCGGCTCCACTGCACGTAGTTCGCCACGAACAGGTCGGCCTTGCCGTCCTTGTCGTAGTCGACCCAGGCGGCGCTGGTGCCGAAGCTCGCGTTCTTGATGCCGGAGGCGGCGGTGACGTCCTTGAACTTGCCGCCGCCCTCGTTGTGGAACAGCCGGTCGCCGTCGAGGGAGGTGATGTAGACGTCCTCGCGGCCGTCGTTGTCGTAGTCGGCCACGGCCACACCCATGCCGTACGTCTGCGCGTCGAGGCCGCTCCCCTTGGTGACGTTGGTAAAGGTGCCGTTGTGATTGTTCCGGTAGAGGGCGGGCAGCGAGGTGCGGCCCTTGGAGTCCCAGTCGCGGCCGTTGATGAGCAGGATGTCGAGCCAGCCGTCGCCGTCGGCGTCGAAGAGGGCGACGCCCGAGCCCAGGGACTCGGGCATGTATTTTTTCCCCGACCGGCCGCTGTTGTGGGTGAACTTCACCCCGGAGGGGGCGGTGATGTCCGTGAACCTCACGCCCGAGGCGGCAGGTGCCGGGCTAGGGGCCTTGGCCGGCGCCTTCTTGGCCGGAGCCGCGGCCCCGAGGGCCAGCGCCGGGAGCAGGACGACGGAGACGGCGAACAGACGTTTCAGCGCGGGCTTCAAGCTCAACCTCCTGCAATCGGCGACGACTCGGTCGTCCGCGGGATGGTGTTCAGGGGAACGCTCTCGTGCTCATGGATCGGCTGGCGCTCGTTGTTGTCCTCCGGGCTCAGCATGCGGGGCTTCGCCGTGATCGCCTGCGACGACTCCTCGGCCTTGAAGCGGCGGAAGAGCTTCGCCTCCCTCTCGGCCCTCGGAGCATCGCCGAGGCCGCGGGCGGCGAGCATGGCGGTGTAGTGCATCTGCACGTCCTCGGGATCGACGGCGCAGACCTGGTCGAGCACCTGGAGCGCCTCCTTGTACTGCCGCTTGAGGAAGAGGACGCGAGCCGTCTGGTTGAGCGCCACGCGGTCGCGCGGGTACTTGGCCGTCACCTTGCGCAGCGAGGCCAGGGCGCCGTCGTAATCGCCCTCGGCCTTCTGGATCATGGCGTTGAAGAAATGCGTGCGCGGCAGCTCGGGATTGATCGCCAGCGCCTTCTGAATGAAGGGCTTGGCCGCCTCCACCTCGCCTTCGCGGATGAGCGCGCGGGCGGAGTTGACCCATCCGTCCACGTAGCCGGGCTCGGCCTCGGTCACCTTCTTGAAGGCGTACTCCGCCCCCTTGAGGTCGCCCTGGAGGAGGAGACCGATCCCCCAGTCGTTCCACCGCTCGCGGTCCTTCTTCTCCACCTTGGGCTGCCAGTCCGGTCCCGTGCCCAGAGGCAGCTTGGTCTCGGCGGACGCCACCGTGACGATGGGTAGATTGGGGATCTCGCCCTTGATCTTGCCCGAGACGTTGGCCGGGATGTTGGCCTTGTCGAACGAGTACTCGGCGTTGTTGGTGCTCGCCGTGATCAGCCCGGGCGGCTGGCCGGGCTTCGGCTGGCCGGCGTACACGAATTGCGTGTAGTAGTGAGAGAACTTGCGGTAGTTGAGCTTCGCCGTAAGGGTGATGGGCCCCACGGCGTCGGCGGGGATCTTCACCCGGTAGTGCGCGACGTCGGCGGCGCCCGGCGGGATCAGCCGCGTGTAAAGAACGCTACGCGCCTGCCAGGCGTTGCGCTTGTTGATGAAGTTGCCGTCACCGTCAAGCTGATAGGAACGGTAGAAGTGCGCGCCCGCCTCGACAGGCCCCTTGCCGCCGTCCTCCACGCGACCGCTCCAGAAGACGACGCGGCCGTTGGCGTCCTTGCCCTGAAGCTCCAGCCAGACGTCGAAGGCGTCCACCGTGCCGCCCGGGAAGAAGTGGCCGATGGCGCGGGTGCGCACGACGACGTCGACGCGCGCCGTCGAGCCCGCCTTGAGGGGCGGAGCGGACTTGTCGATAGGTGCCGATACCTTGCCCACGTCGCGCAGCAGCACGGCGCCCCCCTGCTCGGCCTCCTCGCCCACGGCGAAAGTCGAAGCGAGCTGAGGCGCGTTGTCGGTCCCTGCCCGCCGCACCATCGCCGTCTCGCTCTTCGTCTCCGAGGTCGGTGAGGCGGCGAAGATGTCGACGGTGATGAAGCCCGACTTCAGGAACTTCTCAGTGACCGACATCTGCTCCTTGTCCTGATTGACGAAGGCCAGAGCGGTGTTCGCCGCCGGGAAACGATGGGAATGGACCTTGCCGCCCCGGTTGCCGGGGTCCTTCGAGTCGACGAGCGGCATATGGCAGTTGGCGCAGGTCTTCGACTCGGCGGGATAGTAGAAGGAGCGCGCCCCCTGGCCCGAAACGCCGCTCGCCTGCCAGTTGTCATAGTCGTTGAAGCCGCGGAACCAGCGATAGGAGTTCACCGGCACGTCGAGATGCACCTTGTGGCACGAGGCGCAGAACTCCGCCGAATCCTCGCGCATGAAGGGCTTCATGAACGTCGCCTTGTGCGGCTCGGGATCGAGATAGGTCAGGAAGTGATTGGTCTTGCGGATGAGCGGGTTCTTGCTGCTCATCAGCTCATGCAGGGCCGGGTATTCCATGGTGAAGCCGGCGTTGCCCATCGAGCTGTGGACCGCCGTGATGGCGTGGCAGGAGGTGCAGGCCAGGCCGGCCTGGGCCTCCGGGGTGTCGATCTGCTGCTTGATGGGCCGCTCGAACCGGCCGTTGAAGAACACCGCGTGATCGTGGCAGCCGGCGCACCACTTGCTCGGCTGGGTGCCCACCGTGTCCTGCATGTACTCGATGGACTTGCGGTAGAACTGGTTGTTGAACGACGCGAAATGGTGGGCCGAGCTGTTCCACTGCTTATAGATGTCCTGATGGCACTCGCCGCAGGCCTTCGAATCCATGAAGAAGTTCGACGGGATGATGCCACCCACGTTGGTCGCTGCCGACGAGGGGAAGAAGGGCGACTTCGGACCGCCTCCCTCCTCGTTCATGGAGGTGGGGACGATCAACGGGTTGCGGATGCGGTTCTCGGGATTGGGATGGGACTTGCGATAGAGCGACGCCGCCACCGGCAGGACGACGAGCAGCACGACCGCGGCGGCAAAGGCTTGGCGGAACCGTCCCCAGCCGCCCCCTTCGGCGCCCCGGAGCCAGATCCAGGCGCCCACGGCCGCCACGCCGAGAGCCGCCGCCACCACGTGAGCCCAGTAGACGGGCCGGTTCTGAAGCACATTGCCGTCCACCGCCAGCCAGGCTCCCGCCAGCAGGGCCAGAAGGAACAGGAAGGCGGCGGGCAGAAGTCCCCCGAGCAGGTCCGGCCGCCGGGCCAGCAGCAGGGCGAACATCACGGCCAGCACCAACCCCAGCGCCAGGTGCAGGAGGACGTTGCCCATATAGAAGATGGTCGGCGAGGCGAACGCGGTGATGTAGGCCGTGTTCACCAGCAGCACGACGAAGAGGAGGGCCGTCCACTTCAAGAAGGCTCCAGGTCGGTTCTCCATACTCAATCTCCTTGCGGCCGGCAGGTCATTCCTCTAGTCCCGAAGAGCCATGATAGTACGATCTACCGGCACCTACCGCACGCTCCAGAGCTTGTGCTGCTGGACGGAAAGCCGCCACGGCGGGTTGTCCCGGCAGAGGCGGATGCACCAGTCGAGGGTTCGCCGGTCGACCTCCGGGCCGTCGAAGGCCGGAGAGATGAGGTAATGCTCGGCCGACACCACCGTCTTGGGGATCCCCTGGCCGTAACCGCGGACGTACTTGACCTCATGGGCCCGGCGCTGGCGGATGGCGTGCTCCGCCACTTTCGGGCTGACCGTGATCCAGTCGATCCCCGGGGGAAGCTCGACACTGCCGTTGGTCTCGATGGCCAGCGAGTAGCCCTCGGCGTGAAGCAGGCCGATCAGCTCGAGGTCGACCTGGAGGGCCGGCTCCCCGCCGGTGAGGATCACCCACAGGCATTCGGCCGAAAGCGCCCGCATCTCGGCCACGATCTCCGGGAGAGTCATCGACCGGCCGGACTCGAACTCCGTATCGCAGTCGAACCCATGCGTCTCCACCCGGCACTCCAGGTTGCAGCGCGAGAACCGCAGGAACAGGTTGGGCGTCCCGGCGCGCACGCCCTCCCCCTGCAGGCTATAGAAGATCTCGTTGACCCGGTAGCGGTCCATGGGGGTACTCTACCAGCCGAGCTGCGGTACAGTCGGGCGCGGAAGACAAGCGCCGCCTGATCGTCGAGACCCGCCTGGTGAAACCCTCTCCCAAAGTCGCCGCCGTCGTCGTCAACTACAACGGCAAGGACATCACGAAGCAGGCCGTCGAGAGCCTGCGGCGGATGACCTATCCCAATTTCGACCTCGTCGTCCTCGACAACGCTTCGACGGACGGCTCCCCCGAGGCTCTCGGCCGGGACTTTCAGGATCTCCTCCAGGTGCGGGTCGAGGTCAACCGCGGCAGCTCCTCCGGCTACGCAGCCGGGTTCCGCTGGGCCTTCGAGAACGGCTACGACTACGTCCTGCTGCTCAACAACGACATCGAGGTCGAGCCGGAGATGCTGACGGAGCTGATGAAGATGGCTGAGTCGGACCCCAAGATCGGCTGTGTGGGTCCCAAGTGCTACTTCCACGGCGATCGCCGGCGGCTGTGGTCGGCCGGCGGCATCCTCCGCTTCCGCGAGTCCATCACCCGGGAGCGGGGCTACGGGGAGATCGACCGCGGCCAGTTCGACCGGGACACAGACGTCGACTACGTGAACGGCTGCGCCATCCTCATCCGCCGCACCGCCGCCGAGGCCGCTGGAAGCTGGGACGACCTCTTCTTCATCTGCGTCGACGACGCCGACTTCTGCACGAGGGTGAAGCGCCAGGGCTTTCGCTGCGTCTACGCGCACCGGGCGGTGCTCTTTCACATGGTGGCCTACACGACGGGGGGCTACAGCGCCAACCGCAACTTCCAGTTCGGCCGCAGCGGCGCCATCTACGTCCGGCGCTACGCCAATCCCTGGAACTGGCTCACCTGGCTCGCCTTCACCGCCGTGGCGCTGCCCGTCGCTTGGATGCGCGAGGCCCGCCGGGGCAATCAGGCGGCGGCGACGGCGAAGCTTAAGGGGATTCGGGAGGGGATGAGGATTCCAATCCCGCCGCCACCGCGGCTCACACCACCTGCTTGAGCCAGTCCAGCCGCGACCGCTGATACCAATGCCAGCGCACCGGCCGGCCCAGGCGCATCAGCTCGGGAACGGTGACGAACCGGTAGCGGTCCCCCAGGACTTTGAGGATGCGCTCGACGGCGGCGAGGGTGGGACGCCGGTCGCGGTATCTCTCGTCGGTCGTCGTGTACAGCGTGTCGTGGAAGAGGACGATGCTCCCCCGCCGCATCCGGCGGTAGATGCGGGCCAGCATCACCTCCGGAGGATCGTCCCGCCAATCCTCGGCAATCACGTCCCAGCAGACGACTTTCAACCCCAGCGCGAGAGCGTCGAGGCGCGAGCCCAGGTTCTGCTCGCCGTAGGGCGGACGGAAGAGCCCGGAGGCGTGAGGCCCCAGCACCTCCTGCGCCCACGCGAGCTGCCGGCGACGGAAACGTCCCTTGAGCGACGGCAGCGAGAGGTGGTCCCATGTGTGATTGCCCAGAGCATGGCCGGCCGCCGCCATCCGCTCGATCAACTCAGGATACCGGCGCGCGCTCTTCCCCACCACGAAGAACGTGGCCTTCGCCCCATACCGGTCCAGCAGATCGAGAAGCGGCGGCGTCTCCTCGGGATGGGGACCGTCGTCGAAGGTCAGGGCGAGGACGGGCTCGGCCGTCTAGACGCGAATCACCGTGCCCAATAGGAAAGCGCTCTCGGAAAGCCCGCGCTTGACCGCCGCCTTGAGCCACGGCAGGGCTCCCTTGGGCGGAGATCCCATCACCAGCGCATCGCGTTCGTTCGGGCTCATGGACCCTTACCAGCCAATGTAGAGACGCCCACGGGGAACCCTGTGGGGCGTCTCCGTCGAAGGGTCGCCCTCGCCCTTTCCGGACGGTCTGGAGCGCGCATTTCGTCGAGGTTCAAACCTTCCAGGTGACTGCGAGGCCTTCGCCTCCGAGGAGACGCCCCGCGGGGTTCCCCGCGGGCGTCTCTACATTGGCTGGCATCGGTAACGAGGCCTCCGCCAACTGCGCAAACTCCGCTTGCCATGATCTAGGTTCTCGCCGGAACGAGATCCGCAGGCGGCTTGTAGACCAGTCCCTCCCGATCCTCGGGTGGGTTCGGATCGTAAAGACGGATGACCTCCTCGGGGACCGGCGAGAGGTCCGAGACTCGCCGCAGCTCGAAGAGGGTAGTGCCGGTGCAGTGGCGGTCGATGCTTGGCGCGCCGCCCTGGGAGGCGAGTTCGTCAAGATGGGCGGTGCGGAAGTCGATGCTGAAGCGGGAGCGTCCCGAAGTGTTGGGCACCGTCGAGTGCAGATGGGCGCCCGAGAAGAGGATCAAGCCTCCCGGCGGGCAGACGACGCGGACCTCCGGCTCCAAGTCCAGCGGCTCCAAAGGCTTGGGCTGCTTGCGCGTGTCCGCCTTGACCTCCTTGGCGGCATTGGCGCGGCCGACCTTGTTCCACTGATAGTGGTTGTACTCGCCCGAGCTGTTCTTGACCGGCTCGTTCCAATACCGCGGGTGGAACGCGAAAGAGCTTTCCGATTCGAACAGGTAGACCGGCAGCCACCAGTTGAGCTGGCAAGGCGGCGAGGAGTACCAGATGTCGCGATGGGGATGGAGTACATAGGCGACCCCCGCCGTCAGGTATCCGCCGCTCGTGGCGACCCGCATACGGGGAACGTCGAAGTACGTCTTGTCCATCTCCGCCCCGAGATCGCGAAGGAGATCGAGCAGCAGCTCCAAAGTCCGCGGATGGTGGATGAACCGGGGCTTGAGAGGCCCGACGATCTCGACGAACCTCTCGACCGGCAGGCTCTCCTGGGCATGCTCGGGATCAAGAGGGCTGAACGCCTCCGCGATCAACTCGCGAGCGTGCTCTGTGAGCGCCAAGGTGCTCGGGCGCGGCGAGTAGACGAAGACGTCCCCGGAATAGAGCCGGCGGCGACGCTCGGCGTCGGACAGGTGGGAGTCGAAGTAGAGAGTGGTCATGAAGGCGGAGCTACGGTTCCACCGGGACCGGGGTCACAGGCGTCCGTTTGCAGAAGCAGCTCCCCACGTACTTGGGAGGATCCCCCGGGCAGGCGAGGAAGATGCCGCAATACCCGCCACCCGAGCCGCACCCAGCGCAATCCGCATCGGTGTTGCAGTTGCAAAGCTCCACCGGCTGTGTGATCACGCTGGCCTCGACCCCGAGCCGGGCCGCAAAGGCGCGCACCGCCGCCGCCGGGATGCCGCAAGCCGGAGTCGCCTGCGTGCTGTTGGCCAGGAAGGCGGGTCGGATACCCGCATCTCCTGCCCATGCGACACCGCCGAGAGCGAACACCGCCACCAGCCCAACGACAGCCAACTTCAGAGGGAATCTCCGCATCGGAATCTCCTTTCCGGTCGATCCAGGGAGGTATTCTAACTCGCGGCAAAGAGTTGCGGCTCCGAAGTAGACCGTGGTCATCAAAAAGCCTCGGAGGGAGCCAAGCTGTTCTCGAACTCTACGATCAAGTTTTTCCCGCGGTTGAACCCACGCTCGGCGATCAGCTCCAGAGTCGCCCGAGCTTCCTCAAAATCCTCAGGCTTCATGCGTCGCCGTAAGGATTGGCAATCCTCCTGATCCTTAGGCCTGCCAGCGAGAATCTTCAGTGCATAAAGATGGCCGCTCCTGACGACAGGAACAGCGACTCTGGGCATTACCTGCATGACCTCTGCGGAGCGGACGATTTCTGATTCGACTCCCGAGGAAGCGAACATGAGGTCCACAACAAGACCGTCAAACTCATCTCCCTCCTCTTTCTCCTCTCCTGGAACCAGCAGACGAACCGTCGCCAAGCGGCCGACATCCTTCTGCTCCATCACTGCCTTGTTCGGGACCTCGCGGTAGCCCCTCGATCTCATCGCCAGGACGATCTTTTCGGCTTCTCGATCTCCCAAGACAGCGATCACCACGTCCAAGTCTCTCGTAGTCCTTGGCTCGGCTCGCGCGGCGACCGCCAGACCGCCGATGGCGGCCCATCGAAGCCCAAGAGCTTTGAGATCGGATTCGAGCCGGGTCAAGGCTCGTGCGAGCCGGATCACCCCTTCGATCCGGTGACTTCGACGAGGGGTTTGAAAGGCGTACTGTCGTAGTTCGGATCCTTCCGAAGCCAAGCCAGGAGACGGCGCTCGATCTGACGCTCATTCTCCTCCGGGAACCAACGGCGCAGGTTCTGGCGCATCATGACTTCGGCAGCCTCGTAGAGGTCGAACATCAGGCGCACCCGAGCGAGAACTCCAGGATCGCGAATCGGCTCCATAGGGCTACGTCTCCTCTTGCGAAGCGGCTTCCACATAGTCCCGCTTCTCGAGCCACGCCTTGAAGCGCTGGTGGATCTCCGCCTCGCTGGCCTCGGGATACCGGCGCCGGAGGTTCTGCCGCATGATCTGCTCGGCTGTCTCGCAGAGGTCGAACGCGGCAGTGGCACGGGCCAGAAACTCGGGATCGCGGATCAGCTCCATGCCCTTCATTCTACTCCGTTTCGGGTCGCCTGATGACTTGATATGCCACCCGTGAGCCGGAAGGGAGATCCCCCGGCGGCACCAAGACAAATCCAGCGCGGCCCTGTGCACGCGGACGGTCTTCGAGAATCAGGTGTTATCCCCGCCTCGGAGACGCCCCGTACCGGGGGTTCCCCCCGGCACGGGGCGTCTCTACCTTGGAAACCGCGGTCCCGGATGGGACCACCGTCGGTAGCCCAGGATTTCAATCCCGGGCGCCAGCCGAGTCGCTGACGCCTTCTTGCGAGACACCTACGACCGCTCGCCCCCACCTGCGCTACACTCCGCCCCCGTGAGCCGCACCGTCAATCTGGTCCTTGCGTCGGTCTCGGCGTTCTTCCTGCTGTTCCCGCTGACGCTCGGCAAGCCCGGTCTTCCGACCCACCTCAAGGCGGACGAGGCGGGATACTACCTCGCGGCGCTCAGCCTCGCCCATGACCACGACCTGCGGGTGGAGCCCAAGGATGTGGACCGCGCGTTTCAGGAGTTCCACTACGGCCCGACCGGCAACGTGATTCTGCTGTCCGACGACGGGTGGCGCACCGTCTACTTCGCCAAGCCTTACCTCTACTCGCTCTTTGCCGCTCCCTTCGCCTGGAAGCTCGGTGCCAACGGCCTCGTCTTCTTCAACATGCTGATGACCCTGGCGATGGTCTGGATGGGCTACTTCTATCTCCGGCGATTCAACCCGCCCGGGGTCGCCGCCCTGTTTTCGGCGTCGTTCTTCCTGCTGAGCGTCGGCTTCTCCTACGTCTTCTGGCTTCAGCCGGAGATCTTCAACAGCTTCTCCATCGCCGCCTGTCTGTTCTTCGGACTGCCGCGGACGGACGAGGCGGGCCTCCCGGACCTGCGCCGGGAGAGGCTCTTCGCCGCGATCTCGGGCGCCGTGCTGGTGCTCGCGGTCTACAACAAGCCGATGTTCGCGGCCATCGGGCTCGTTCCCCTCTGGATCTACTTCCGGAACCGGCGATGGAAGACGGCCGGCGTCTGGCTTCTTGGCGCCGTCCTGGGAATGGGTGCCGCCTGCGGGCTCTCCATCGCCCTCATGGGTCATCCCTCCGCCTATCTGGGCGCCAAGCAGCGGCAGGGCGTCACGCTGTGCGAGCCCGGGAAGGTGCCTTTGACTCCCGAGGCCGCCAAGGCTCCGGCGCCTCCCCCGCCTCCAGCGGCAACGCCTGCCCCTGCCGTCGTTCCCGTCGCCTTCAAGACGCCTCCGGCCGCCGCGGACCCGGTGACCAATTCCACCACCGGCAATTCCTGGACGTGGCTGATCCGCAAGCCGGACATCACCCTGTACGAGCTGGTCGAGAACATCACGTACTTTCTGATTGGCCGGCACACGGGGATGCTCGTCTACACCCCGTTCGCGGGCCTCGCCGTGCTCCTCTTCCTGCTTTCCCGTACGGGACGCCGCAGCTCGGAGCGCTGGCTGCTGCTCGGCGTGCTGGCGGCCGTGGCCCTCTCCTTCCTGGTGTTCATCGCCTGGAACTGGCAGGGGGGCGGCGGCTTCGTGGGCAACCGCTACTTCATCAGCGCCATCCCGGGCTTCCTCTTCCTGGTGACCGAGATCCGGCCGCGCTGGCTCGTCGTCCTGGGGCATGCCGCGGCGGGGCTCTTCCTTGGGCCGCTGCTCTTCACGCCCTTCGGGGCCGCCGTGCCGGAGCCCACGCTTCAGTCTCACGTGCGCGGCCTGCCGTACCGCTTCCTCCCCCTGGAGCTGTCGCTCAAGAACGTGCCGGGGTACGAGCGGGTACCGCTGGGCGACGTGCGCATCATGGGACGGAAGGACGTCTTCGTCCCCATCGGCGATCCCATGTGGGTGGCCGGCGCAGCGCGGGTGGAGCTCTACCTGATCGCCGATCATCCGCTGCCGAAAATGGTCTTCCAGGTGAGCAGCCTCGCCCCAAACAACCGGATCGGGCTGGCTCTCGGCGGCCAGCGCCAGGTGCTCGACTTCGGGGCGGAGCAGGACTCCCGGCGCGTCACCTTCGACGCGGTGAAGCCCTACCGGGTGCGCCACCAGACGTTCGCCACCTTCTGGGTTTACCGCCTCGTGGTGACTTCGCGCACCGGCAGCATCCAGCACTGGACGCGGGAGTATCCGCCCAGCTCCTGCCCCTACTACGTCCAGGACGACCGATCGAGCGAGAACTTCTTCGCCGGAGCCGGCATCTCCTACCTGGGCGCGGGCGCGCAGCTCGACGCCGACGTCTACGAGATCGAGTGGGGGAAGACGGAAGCGCCGGCGCAGGTTCACGCGGGCGAGAAGCTCTCGATCCTCACCCGGCTGGTCAACCGCAGCGCCCACCCGTGGACGGCGGAGGGCTCTGCAGGGGTGAACCTCGCCTATCATTGGCTCGACGAGAGCGGCAAGGTGCTGGAGAGGGACGGCCTCCGGACTCCCCTCCCCTGGCCGGTGGTGCCCGGCGTGCCGATCGAGGTGCGGCAGAAGGTGATTGCCCCGAAGACGCCGGGGCGCTACGTCCTGGAGCTGGACCCGGTCTTCGAGACCGTGGCCTGGTTCGGGGAGAAGAACGGCGGCAAGACGCAGCGCCTCCCCATCGAAGTGCTGCCGGCCGGCGCGATCATTCCGGCGTCCACGGTCACTCCGGCAGCCGAGGAGACTCCCCGGTGATCGACGAGCTGCGGGAGGACACCCGCCGTCTGCTGGAGATCAAGACCAAGCCGTTCCCTTGGTACGTCGTCGAGTCGCTGCTCTTCGAGACCGGCTATCAGGCGGTCGTGCTCTACCGCATCGCCCACTGGTTCAAGAAGCAGGGCATCCCCGTCTTCGGTCCCCTGATCGCTCGCTACTGCCAGTTCCTCACCGGCGTGGACATTGCCCCGGGCGCCGAGATCGGCCCGGGCCTGCGGATCAGCCACGGCACGGGTCTCGTGATCGGCGGCTACGCGAAGATCGGCCGTGGCGCGCTCCTCCTCCACGGCGTCACCATCGGCTCGCCGCATCCCGGGAAGGTCGAGAAGATGCCGGTGATCGGCGACAACGTCTTCATCGGAGCGGGAGCCAAGGTGATCGGGGACATCTCGATCGGAGACGACGTCTTCATCGGCGTCAACGCCATCGTCGCCGTGGACGTCCCCAGCGGCAGCCGGGTGCTGTGCACGGCGGGGATAGAAGTGGCGCCGCGGCGGGATCTGGAGCCGCCATCCCAATGAATTTGACCGCAACACATTCACTGGCCGCGACAGCGAAGGGGCCGCGAAAGAGAGCATGACGCCAGCCGGAGAGATGGCCCATCGTCTCCCCGCAACTCTCACCGCACCAGCAGCCAGTCGAGACTGGCCCCGGCCGGAGCTTTCTGGCCGAAGAGGACCTTGAAGCCGTCGATCGTCTTTTCCGTCACCGCCGTGAGGGTCAGCCAGGAGCACTCGACCTGGATGCCATAGGAAACGTCGTCTTCTCGCGTGACGAAGCCGACGACGAGCTCGGTGGCGTTTTCCGGCACCGGGACGCCGACCCCGCTCAGATTGTGGGCGGGCGTCGTCGTGGCGGAGAGGCCCCACTGCAGGATCGTGCCCTTGCGGTTGAGGCTGACGTGGTTGCCCGCGAGGATGAAGGTGCCATTGTCATCAACCAACAGAGCTGACTCAGAGGCGTGCTCCGGGATCCAGGTGATGCGCTGGGGATGGCCCTGCACCTGCCAAAGCTGGATGGCGTCGTCCTGCGTTTCGCCGGCGATGCGGATTCCGACCTTCGTGCTCGCCAGGATGTGGACGCCGACTTCGAATGCCGCCTCGCCGTCCTTCTGAATGAGCTCGGCGGTCTGGTGGCCGGTTTCAGGATCGATCTTGTGCAACGTGCGGGCAGCGCTGTCGATCTGTAGCCCGGCGCCGAGTTGGACCCTGCCGGAGTTCTCGCTAAGAAAGGAAGCTCCTTTCAACACGGCGGGGAAGTTGTCGAAGTGGCGGGCGCGGAATCCCGTGCCGAGCCAGACGTCGGCGGACGGCGGATTCGTGATCGGGTCGCCCTGGTCGAAGATCGGGCTCGTGGCCGGCAGGGGCGTGAGAACGATCTTCCTCGTGTCATCGACGGCTGCCCAGCCGACGTTGCCCGGCGTATTGCCCGTCACGCCATCGCGCACGTCGCTGACCCAGGCGCCCGGAGCGATGACGTAGTCCAGCCAGACGAGCTTGGTATCGTCGGTGCTGTAATTGTCCCAACGGAAGAGCGTCGGCCCGCTCTCCGCCACCGACCACCAGACGGTCCGCTCGACGAAGACCTTCCAGCGGCCGTCGGCGCGCTTGTGAACGCCGGTGATCTGCCACCAGCGATGGACCTTGTGGCCGGTGCCGCCGCCGAGCGAGTTGCTCTCGCCGGCATCGTAATATTCCGTCGGCACGTTGATCGCGATGAAGCGGCCAACCACTGATTCGTCCCAATCGACGTCGGCGCTGGCGATGATCAGGCTGGTCGCGGGCTTCTCCCCCAAGACCGGGTAGTTGGGTGGAATGACGATCACCTTGCCTTTCTGCTTCCACTTGCTCTCGTTCATGTTGATGAGCGGGCGGGAGGTGCCGAGCTTCTGCGGCGAGACCGGCGGCGGTACACCCTTGGCAACGGCGTCGGGGGATGACTGATAGACGAGCTCGCCGTTCGCCGCACTCCAGGAAACGACTCTGCCCCAGAAAACGTCCAGGTCGTGCTCGATCTGCGCCGCGACTCCCACCGCTCCCTCGTCGCCGCCGGCCGACATGATGCTCCCCTGATAGCTGATCCGGCCGGAGACGGCGAACGAATCCCCGATGCCGTACGTGACCCGGTTCACCGCCAGGGACATCGACTGGTTGTCGCAGTTCGAGGTGTCGTTGACGGAGAGGCCATTGATCACGTTTTTGTTGTAGAGGAAGGCGCCCTGCAGATGGTCGCTCGCGACCGCCTTCTCGACGATGATGTGCGGGCCCGTGGCGTCCAGGCCGAGCGTCTTGACCTGCACCTCCTCCAGAGGCGGCCCATAGCCAGCCTGGCCCGTGAGGAGCAGAGTCTGCCCGACGAAGAGTCCGCGCAGCGTCGGGACGTCGACACGATCGCTTTTCGCCTTCACATCCCGGGTGATGGGCTGGAGGTACGAGGAAGCGCCGCCGAGATACCGCGTGTCGATCATCTCGGTCGAGAAGCTGTCCTGCCAGGCCAGGTTGCTGGCCAGGTCCCGCTCCAGGATCCGGCTCGCCCGCCCGGTGACGTCGGAGCTCACCTCCCCGATCGAGGGTACGTAGGTGTGCTCGGTCCCCCGGCGGAAGTCGACGATCGTGACTGCCGCCTTGCCCAGCCCGACCGGCACGATCTCTTGCGGCAGGTTTCGAGGCAGGAATTCAGGCGGTGCATCCAACGGAATACAAAGAATGCCGCCACCCTCACCGATCAGTTTTCCCAGTGCCACCCCGAGGGTTTTCTCTGCGTCGGTGAAGGTCTTGTACGGACCGTACTCGTCCAGGGAATGCCGGTTTTCGCAAGCTTCGAGGCCCATGAGAAATCTCCTGTCGATTGAAAGTTGACCGCGCTGTTCTGCTCTCAAGGCAAGAACGAGGCCAGGGGCTTCGAAGGCAATCCTCAGAGGACGCCGACCACGGAGTGGATATCGGATCGGATAGGGAATGCCTCTCCGATCGGAGAGCTTCGAGTCAGGCCGCAGCGGGATCGGGAGGCGCTTGAGCCAGATCGGGTGGTGTGACGCGCAGGGCGGCCCGCGCCCGGCGCTCCGCCATCAGGAGGGGAAGCGCCACCAAAAGGGGAGGATCGAGAACGGTCAGAGGGCGCAGGTGCAGAATCACCGGTCCCGGTGGACCGTCGCCGCCCGCCCCTAGCGTCAGCGGCCTCCCGGAGGCCACTTGGCGCACCGCCCGGCTCGCGAGGAGGAAGTCCCGCGAGTCGGAAGTCCTGGAGAAACAGGCTGCGAACGGATAATACGTTCCCGCTCCGGGAGCGTTCAGCCGGAATGGGCCGGGAGCGGAGAGGAGCGTGCACGCGAGGGGCCTCTGCTGGGGAATGGGATGACTGAATAAACCCAGGAAGATCACTCCGGCGGGCGGATCGCCGGCCCCCAGCCTGCCGGTGACGGGGATCGAATCCGCCGCCGGCGGCAAGGCGGCGAGGCGCTCCGCCAGCGCCGTGGGCTCCAGGCGGAATCCGGAGCCAAGATGGCGCAGGCGGGCCGGGGAGAGGCCCACCAATTGGGTGAAGCGGGTGGTGAAGGTGCCTAGGCTATTGTACCCGACGTCGAAACAGATGTCGGTGACGCTCCGCTCGGTGGTGAGGAGGAGGCGCTTGGCCTCCTCCAGCCGTAGCGCGCTCAGGAAGAGGGCGGGTGTCACACCCGTGAAGCGGCGAAAGGTACGGAGGAAATGGAACGGGCTCACGCCAGCCCTCTCCGCCAACTGCTCCATCGAGACCTCGGCGTCGAGGTTCTGGTGCATCCACCGGACCACCTGCTCGACAGCATCCTTCGCTTCCATGCGCCACCTCCGGATGCGAGCAACCCTCAGAAGGAAAGGTGCTCGCCGAGTAACTCGGCGAGCCCTGAATCCTTCGACTCGGCTGGCAGCCTTCTCGCTGGCTGCTGCTACTCGAGGACCGTCGTGACCGGGCAGTGGCCCTCGGCGGGCGGCTGGATGTGGCAGCCATTATCGTCCACGGCGTATTGCTGGGCTAGTTTCTCCTGCGGGCCCCGACCTCCACGCGCCGGCCGGAAGACGATACCGGCGGCGAAGTTAGACGTGATGCCGGGCAGGAAGGTGTCGGGCACCCGGTCGTTGTCGGTGTCCACCTGGACGAAGCCGGCCCGCCGGATTCCCAGGTTCGGAGCGACCTGGTCGGCCCACGAGATGCCCTGATTGGCCGGGAAGCGCACGTTCCGGGTGATCTCCAGAATCTCGCTGGACCGCTTGTCGACCGGCGTGAAGACGAGCCTGCCGTTGACCGCGATCGGTGCATAGAAGCGCCCGCCGTGCTCGCTCTCGCGCACGATGCGCATGTTGGTGACCGGCTGCTCGCCGTTGAGCCGGACCTCGACGTTGAAGGCCCCGCACGCGGTCTGGATCGGCTGGACGCTCTGGAAGTGGAGGACGCGCACCTGGATCCGGGTATTGGCCACGCCGTTCTTGTCGAACACGGCCTCGTCGAGGCGCTGAACGATCGTATCCGTCGCGCCCAGGATTTTAGCCTCTCCGGTGGCGACCGGGACGCCCTGGAAGACAACCCGCCCACCAAACGGAGCGGACTTGAAGCAGAAAAAGCCCGCCGGCAGAGGGATCGTCGCAAAATCGATGAAGGTTTTCCCGTTTCCGGGCGTCTTCCATGGATCGATTCCACTCTGGATGGAGCGGTCGGCGGCGAAGGCCGGCAGGGCGACGAGGAACAATGCGACGAGGACACCGTAGAGGCGGCTACGCATTCTTGACCCCCTTTTTTGGTGAGGAGCGAGTTTGCTCTGAGCCGTACATTACTCGTCAGCCGGGACTCTGCGCTTCTTCTGGATTGCACAGTCTTCGCAGGTGAGGCTGCCTTGACCTCGTGGACGCCACGGCGGGTCATCCTTGACCTCAATTCCCGACTCACCCTAAGATCACGTGAAGTTGGTGTAGCACGTGGAATGCGTGTAGCCCAGGGAGAATCGATGCAGCGAAACATCACACTGACGCTTGAAGAAGACCTCATTCACAAGGCTCGGGTACTGGCAGCGCGTCGCAACCGTTCGGTATCGGCACTACTTCGCGAAGAACTGTCTCGCCTCGTGGCCGAGGACGAGGCGTATGAGACTGCAAAGCGAGCCGCTCTCAAGCGGCTCGAACGGGGCTCCCACCTTGGTGGCGGACCTCTTCCTTCGAGAGACGAGCTCCACGATCGTGCCCTCCTTCGTTGATACCAATATCCTGGTCTACGCCGAAGATCGCGACGCCGGCAGCAAGCACCTCATCGCACGGGACATGGTGGCAGATCTCTGGCGCTCCGGAGAGGGAGTGCTGAGTGTGCAGGTGTTGCAGGAGTTCTTTGTCAACGTGACCCGCAAGATCCCACGGCCTCTAAGCACCAAAGAGGCTAGTGCGATCATCGAGCAGTACCTCACCTGGCGAGTAGTTGAGAACACCGGAGAGCTACTCCTGGCGGGGATTCGGCTGGCATCGACTCTCAAAGTCTCATTCTGGGATGCGCTAGTTCTTCAAGCCGCCCAAGTGGAGCGTTGCGACTGGCTTTGGACCGAGGACCTGAATCACGGCCAAAGGATTGGCGATCTCACCATCGTCAACCCTTTCCTCCCCCAGCCGCCAGTAACTGATACCTGATCGAGGCCTTCTTTGTACCCGTTGTCGAGCGGATTCACCCACCCGGCGTCTCTATCGCCGCCAGCATCCCCTTCATCCCTCGAAGTGACAGGATGGCCCGCTCACGGGCCCCGTGCTCCACGGGCTCGGGAGCGTAGGCGGCTTGGACGTAGAGGTCGGTCAGGCTGCGCGCGGGGTCTTCGAGGTGGCGCAAGTGCCTAGGGAGTACCTGGAGGAGCTCGTAGGGGGTGGTCCTCTCGGGCCGGGGATGGCCTAGGAAGTTGAGCAGGGCCAGGAACCTCTGGTAGGCGGCGAGGACGGCCTCGCGGGGCGGCAGGGCGTCGAGGTCCTCGAGATCGACCAGTGGATCCGTAAGGGTGGGTTGGGCCTTCCGGGGCGGACGGGTGAACAGGCCGGCGAGGCGGGCCAGCAGGGCGCGCAGGCGGCCGGTCAGCCTCCCCCACCATCCTCCAAGGTGGGGCCACAAGCGCAGCAACGCCCAGAGGCCTCCCAGGATCAAGGCGAGGACGAGCGGCACGATCAGCCACTTTGCCAGCAGTCCCAGAAGGTTGAGCATGGCGGCAGCCGGCCCTCCCAGAACCGCGGCGGCTTGGGAGGATCGGCCCTCGCCGCGCGGATTCGTCCGGCGTCCCTGGCCCCCATCCGGGCTCCGGCTTTCCTGGGGAGGCTTCTGACCGAGCTTTTCAATCTTGTCGCTCGTCTGATAGCCACGGTCCTTCTCCTCGCCCTCGCCTTGTGACGTGGGCGGGCGCAGGCGGCCGGTACCCTGGAAGTGAACGCCGGGCATCGCCAGGGAAGCGACCAGCACGACCAGCAGAAGGGCTCCGGCCAGGGCCAGACGCCGGGGCACGACGCCTGCGGCCACTTGCCCGCCCGCCCGCTCGGCGCGGCGCAGGGTATCCAGAGCCGAACCCGCGGCAAGGACGACTCCGGTCGCGAAGAGGAAGACGACGACCGCGGCCTGAGCCCGCACGCCGGTCTGGGGCGCGGCGTTGAGGAGAACGGGCTCCCCCAGGGCAAAGGCGAGAAGGGCAAGGCCGGCCAGGCGCGCCACGGCGACGGAGGGGTTCGGCGGCGCGGGTCGTGGCTTCTCCTGATGCAATGACATCAGCGGTCCCGGCAGCCCGGTCTCCGCCTCCCGCTGCCGCTGCCAGGCCTCCACCCGCAGACGCTCCAGGCCGTAGAGGCGGAGCCCCGGGCGCGACGGCCGATCCGCCTCCGGGCTCAGTCCCCGGGTCACCCCGGTGGCGAAGCGCCAGACGGCGGCGATGATAAGCAGGTTGGCGAGCCGCTCGCCGGCCGGAGCCGAGTGGTCTTCCCAGGGCGCCACCATCATCACCAGAACCGTGGCGCCAAGCAGGGACACGGTGTAGCACCCCTGGAGATCGGCGTCGCCCATGACCCCTTGATAGCGGTAGCGCTCGATGAGCACCGTCGCCACCGCGAAGCAGAAGCCGATCCACTTGAGCGACGGGCCGCCGCCCAGGAAAGCCGAGCGCACGTCCACGAGGTAGAACAACAGAGAGGCCACCATGGCGATGACGGCGGCCGGCACCACCGCGTGATGCGTGAAATGGGTGAAGAGGGACCCCAGGGAGTCGAACCCGCCGGTCTCGTCGCGCCCGTTCACAGCGCGGCCACTCCCAGATTTTCCAGATCGGAGTCGTCGCGCACCGGGTAGATGGGGACGCTCGGCGGCAGATCGGCGGCGCCCTCCTCCTGCCCGGGCTTCTGAATCCACACCACGCCGGCCTCGAAGCCCGAACGCCGCAGCCCCGAGAGCACGGCTCCCAGGCCGCCCCCCAAGCTCGGCGTGACGACGAGGACGACCAGGGAGCGTGGCAGCCGAGGCAGCTCGAAGTCGAGAAGCTCGGGGAGCGAGAGGCCCGGAGCGAGGGCCAGCCGCGCCAGGGCGCTTGCCAACTGCTCCCGCTGCCGGGGGCCTCGCCCGGGTGCCAGCTCGACGGGCCGGAAGGCCGAGATCCGCCGGCGGGTGCCGAGATCCTCCAGGGCGTCCTCCAGACGGCGGAAGCTGCCGCCCGTCCAGTCGGCCGGGTAGCGCTCGGCCGCGTCGCCGCCGTTCGACAGCAGGGCGACCGACTGGCCCGCCCCGAGAACGAGGTCAGCGATGGAGGCCGCCGCCGTCACCGCGAGCTCCAGGGTGGGATCGCTCTCGGCCTCTCCTCCCGGCGCCGCCGGCCAGGCGGCCTTCCCCATCTCGACGGCGAGCAGGATGCCTTGCAGGACCGCCGGCTCATAGAGCTTCACCTGCAATCGCCCCGAGCGCGCGGTGGCCCGCCAGTGGATGCGGCGCAGACTGTCTCCCGGCTGGTAGTCGCGCAGGCCGAGGAAGCGGGAGGGATCTTCGAACAGGCTGCGGCGCCGGGGAACCTCATGGACCGGTCGGTGGCCCAAGGGCTGCCCCTGGCCGAGAGGCACCACGCGGGGCAGCACGGTGATGAAGCGCACCTCCGGGTCCACCCGGAAGCGCCGCACCAGGCCGAAGGGATCGCTCGCCTCGATCACCGCCGGCCCGATGCGGAACAGGCCCCGGCGCGTGGTGTGGAGAACGCAGGCGGAGCGCAGGATTCCATCGCTGGCCAGGGTCTCGAAGCCGCAGGCCGCGCCCTCGACGTCCAGCCCGGGCTCGACCTCGTCGCGCCAGAAGAGCCAGAGCGCCGGCAGCGGTTTGCGGTTTCGGAGGACGATCCGCGACTCGATCGTCTCGCCCAGCTCCAGCGTCTCCGCGGTCTCCGAGATCTCCATCTCGTACCGGCCCAGGCTGCGCCGCACCTCCAGGCCCAGGAGGCTGGCGGCCGGCAGAAGCGCCGCCAAGCCCAAGGTTACCAGGGCCACCACGGCGGCGTAGAGGAAGAACCCGGCCGAGAAGAAGGAGAGGAGGAGGGCGATCGCCGCGGCCGTAAGCCCCCAGCGTAGCGCCTGGCGCCGCCGCAGGTTCCGGATTTCGCGGCGGACCTCCCCGGCCGGCGGGTCCGCTACGGCCTCCGCCGTCATCGCACGGGGGTGAAGTGACTGGTGAACGCGGCCGGGCCGGGATCGATGATGGGCGCCGGCACCAGGGCGACGGCCTGATCCACCACCTGCTGCACCGTGCGCTTGGAGAGGCGCCCCTCGGTGCCCAGGATCACCCGATGGTAGAAGATCGAGGGATAGAGCCGCTTGACGTCGTCGGGCAGCACGAAGCTGCGGCCGGCGAGAGCGGCGCGGGCCTGGCAGACTCGGTAGAGTCCCTGCGTGGCGCGCGGACCGGCGCCCAGCGCCAGCTCCTTCGAGCCGCGGGTGGCCGCCGTCACCTGCACGATGTAGCGCCGCACCTCGGGGTGGACGTGCACCTCGCGGATCTCTTCCTGAAGCTTCGCCAGCACCTCCAGGCTCAGCACCGGCACTACCCCGTCCAGCGGATCGCTGCGTTCGCCCCGCTCCAGCATCTTCTCCTCCGCGCGCAGGCCGGGGTAGCCGATGGACAGACGCATCAGGAAGCGGTCGAGCTGAGCCTCGGGGAGAGGGAAAGTCCCCTCGTGCTCCACCGGGTTCTGGGTGGCGATGACGAAGAACGGGCGCTTGAGCAGATAGGTGTTGTTGTCCACGCTCACCTGGCGCTCGGCCATGCATTCGAGCAAAGCGGCCTGAGCCCGGGGAGTAGCGCGGTTGACCTCGTCCGCCAGCAGGATCTGGGTGAACACCGGGCCGGGGCGGAACTCGAACTCCCCCGTCCGCTGATTGAAGACGCTGGAGCCGGTGACGTCGCCGGGCAGCAGGTCCGGAGTGCACTGCAGACGCCGGAAGCCGCCGCCAAGGGTGCGGGCCAGAGCCTTGGCGAGGAGGGTCTTGGCGGTACCGGGCACGTCCTCCAGGAGGAGGTGCCCCTCAGCCAGAAGGCAGGCGAAGACCAGCTCTAGCACCGCCCGCTTCCCGAAGATCACCGTCTCAAGCTGCTGAAGGACCGCCTCGGCGGCCTGCTGGACCTGTTTCACACTTCGCCTCCCCTCCCGGAAGGTGGCACGGGGGAATCTGGAACAACTCTACAGGTTTACGGGCGAGGAGGGAGGTTCGTTGCGTGCATCACCTGTCAGGTGGCTTCCTCTGGGTCTGGCGCAGGGCCTTTCTCGGGAGTCCGCGCCGAACGGCTTTGCGGACCCTGCGCGCTATCGCCACTGCGCGACGCGCCGCGGCGAGCGAGATCTCTTCCCAACCGGGATACCGGGCGCCAATCGCGTACTCAGTCAGCCGCCCCCGTTCCTCTTCGCTGAGATCTGGCCTTAACTCGGTGGGGATGAGCATCATCAGCGTTTCGAGATTGTGCGTCTTGGGAAAGTCGATTCCTACCAAAACGAGAACCGCCTTCAGATGCTTTTCAACGCTTTGTTGCGCGTGGAAACAGACTGTATCTGTCGGACACTTCGCGCCGAGCTTGAGGGTATGCGCTGCATTCGCAAGATCATTGTCAGCCTTCAACAACCACTCTCTACATACGACGATCAAAGGCTCACGGTCGGGCATACAGAACTTTTCCCTCCCGCGCTGCCGGCCGCTCAATGGTACCAGGAATCTCCTTTCGCCATTGGAAGTCTTCTGGCGTCGTGACCACGATGTCCTTTGGAATATGAATCTCGTTTAGGGCAAGCCGGATCTCGAGCTGTTTCTCCAGCTTGGATCCTAAAAACGGCATCACGACGAGCAGGTCGACATCACTGTCAGGGCCCGCATCTCCACGGGCGTGCGAGCCAAAGAGGATGATCCTGTCCGGATGAAAGCGGTTCACGATCTGGCGCACCATCCGCTGAATCTCTTTTCCCGCAACGACTGGCTTTGTCATGAGAATCGCCTCCACCCTTCAAGGCCCCAGTATACGCGCCTAGCTTTGTCCAGGCCGGACCCGCACTTCCGTCACTTCCGCGGTCCGCGGCAGGGAGAGGGCGTTGAGGACCACGGAGGCTACGTCGCGAGGCTGCATAAAGCGGTCGGGATCGTAGGGCTTGCCTTCGAAGCGGTGAACCTCTTCCTGCATGGCGGTCGCCGTGCGCCCCGGGAAGACGGTGATCACCCGCACGCCTTGCGGGTGGACTTCCTCCCGCAGGCCGTCGGCGAGGGCCCGGAGGGCATGCTTGGAGGCGGCGTAGGCGGCCCAGCCGGCGCGGGCGGGTTGGAAGCCGGCTCCCGAGTTGATGAACACAACCTGTCCTTGCCGAGAGATCAGGGAAGGCAGCAGGGTCTGGGTAAGGAGGTAGGGCGAGCGAACATTGACCCGGAAGAGGCGGTCGAGGTCCGCCACCGGTGCCGTGGCCACGAGGCCTCCGGCGAAGTAGCCGATGCTGTGGATCAGAAAGTCGACGCTGCCGAAGGCCTCGACGGCGCGCATAGCCAGGGCGGCGTGGATGCGGACGTCTTCGGTGAGATCGGCGGCGAAGGTCTCGACTCTCGGGGAGAAGTCCCGGGCCCTTTCGGCGACCAGGTCAAGCCGCTCGGCGCTTCGCCCCGCGAGGAGGAGGCGGGCGCCTTCCCGCGCCAGGGCCACGGCGATGGCTTCCCCGATGCCGCCGCTGGCGCCGGTGATCACCGCGACCTTGCCCATGATTTCGGGGTTCATCCTTCGGCCTCCTTCAGGAGGCCCGCCGCCTGCAGCGCGTCCGCGGCTTCACGGATCGCCGCGAAGCTCAGCTTCGAGCGTTCGGCGATGTCGAGCAGGGAGTGGTTTCCGTCCGACTGGTTGAGCACCCAGAGGATGGCGAGCTCGCGGGCGCGGCCGGCGTCATCGCCGCCAATGGTGCGGTACAAGCCGCGACGGCCAAGCTGCGGCTCGCACTTGGGGTTCAGATTGAGGTACCGGCGATTGCCTTCGAGCACGTCCACCACATTCATATAGGTGCTCAGCGACCCGGCGAGCGAGGCGGGCTGGACGAAGGCAAGGTCGTCCGCCGAGGTGTGGTACTCGGGATATTGCCCCCACGGAGTGCGAGTTAGGGAGCCCACGGGCAGGTCGAAGCCGGGGGAGCAGTACTGGCGCTCGTCGTAGCCGAAGGGGACGAACTCCTCGACGGCGAAGGGCTCTCCGGAGGCTTCCAGCACCGCCTTCACGGCGCGATCGATCTCCGCCCTTCCCTGCCGGCTCTGCTTGTAGTGAAGCTCCCCGGGATCTCCCAGGTTGGCCGCCACGAGGCCGTGGGCGATGCGCCCGGCTTGCTCTTCGTTGCGCGCGAGCCAGGTGATGCTGCCGATGGTGCCGGGGATGAAGAGGAAGCGGTACCCGTAGCGCCGCCGCGGCCGGGCCGCCAGCTCGCGGGCGAGCCAGGTCATGACGGCAATGCCGGAGAGGTTGTCGTTGGCGAGCGACGGATGGCAGACGTGGGTCGAGAGGAGCACCTCCCGCTCTTCGTCGCCCGGCAGGAAGCATTCGCCGTAGGTGAGCGAGCCGTCCGCGAGAGTCGAGTCGATGCAGACCTCGTACTCCCCCTCCGGCAGGGCTTCAAGCTGGTTATGGGTCAGGCAGAAGCCCCACGCCTCCTTGTAGTAGGAGGTGCGATAGGGGATCAAGTCCGGCTTGAACGGCAACGTGAAGAGATGGGACCGCAGCTCCGAGAGGGGCATCCTCTCGTGGCTGGGGACGCTGTAGTTGAGGATGTGGAGGTTCGATTCCTGAAAATCCACGACCTTGCGGCCTGAAGGGTCTTTGATCCACGCGTCCCGGATGTTCCACTCGCGCGGTACCGTCCAGTCGAAGACCTGGGTACCCGTGGGAACTTCATGGATGGCGAGTGGGATGCGCTCGGCGATCATCGCCAGGGTGCGGCGCACGCCGTCGCCCGTGATGCTGCGGCAGATGGGGAACGCCTCGGCGATGAAGGCGTGCATTTCATCGCCGAGCATCAGGGCTCCTCCCTGAACAGCGGCAGATTCCGGTCCTTCTCCGACATCACCGTCACCGGCTCCGGCCAGGGGATCGCGAACGCCGGATCGTCCCAGCGATACCCGCGGGCAGCCTTGGGAGCGTAGGGCTTGGAAATCTGATAGGAAACCTCGGTTCCGTCCGCCAAGGTCTGGAACCCGTGCGCCATGCCTTTCGGGATGTAGAGCTGATTTCCCGCGTCCGCCGAGAGGACGACCGCGAAATGCTTTCGGAAGGTGGGAGATCCAGGCCGCAGATCCACGATTACGTCCCAGAGGGCGCCGCGGGTGACCCTCACGAGCTTGACCTCTTCATGAGGAGCGATCTGGAAGTGGAGCCCGCGCAGCGTTCCCCGCCGGTAGTTGAACGAGACGCTGCACTGATCCACCTTCGTCTCCAGACCACGCTCCGCGAAGTCGCCGCGGCTGTAGGTGCGGGCGAAGAATCCCCGCTCGTCTTCGAAGCGCTCCGGCTCCAGGACCCAGGCGCCGAGCAGTGGGGCCTCGCGGAAGATCATGCGAGGATCTTCACCTCGGGGATCGCCACGACGAAGCGGCCCCCCCAGGAGCGGACGTCCGCCATCTGCTCCATGATCTCCTCCTTCAGGTTCCAGGGCAGGATCAGAACATAGTCCGGCCGCGTTTCGCGCAGGCGGTCCGGCCCGTGGATGGGCACGCGGGAGCCCGGTAGGAAGCGTCCCTGCTTGTGGGGGCTGCGGTCCACCGTGAAGTCGAGGAAGTCTGTGCGCACGCCGCAGTAGTTGAGCAGCGTGTTCCCCTTGGCCGGCGCGCCGTAGCCGGCGATTGACCGCCCCTCTTCCTTGGCCTGAATGAGGAAGCGCAGGAGGCCCCGCTTGACCTTGCGGGCCCGCTCGCCGAAGGAGCGGTAGGTCTCCAGGCGCGAAAATCCGTCGAACGCCTCCCCCGCCAGGATCTCGATCACCCGCTCCCCGATCCGTCGCGAGGAATCTTCATCGTGACGCGCATAGATGCGCAACGATCCGCCGTGGGTGGGCAGCTCCTCGACGTCGAAGAGCGTCAGGCCGTGGGCCGCGAAGACCCGATGCACCGCGGAGAGGGAGAAGTAGGAGTAGTGCTCGTGGTAGATGGTGTCGAACTGGCCCTCGGCCATCAGCCGCACGAGATGGGGGAACTCCATCGTCAGCACGCCGGTGGGGGCGAGAAGGAGCTTGAGCCCGGCGACGAAGTCGTTGAGGTCCGGCACGTGGGCGAGGACGTTGTTGCCCACCAGCAGATCGGCCCGGGTGCCGGCGGCCACCAGCTCGCGGGCCGTGGCCTCGCCGAAAAACTTCACCAGGGTCGGGATGCCCGCCGCCTCGGCCGCCGCGGCCACGTTGCTCGCCGGTTCTATGCCCATTACGGGAATCCCCCGTTCGGCGAACCAGCGCAGCAGGTAGCCGTCATTGCTGGCCACTTCGATCACCTTGTGCGCCGCGCCGAGGCCGAAGCGCTCGACTATGGCGGCGGCATAGGTCTCGGCGTGGCGCAGCCAGCTCTCGGAGTACGAGGAGAAGTAGGCGTAGTCGGAGAAGATGGCCTCCGGCCGTTCTTCCTCCGGGAGCTGCACCAGGAAGCACTTGCCGCAGACGTAGATGCAGAGCGGCAGGAAGGCCTCGGCCTTCCGCAGATCCTCCGGCTCCAGGTAGGAGTTGGCGAGCGGCTGCGCGCCGAGGTCCACGAAAACCTCGGACAGCGGGGCGCCACAGAAGCGACAAGCCAGCCCCGTTTGGATCGAGGGGCTCACCACTTCTTCCACGGCGTCTCCCCGCGCTTCCACAGGTCATTGAGATGAAGATAGTCGCGGTAAGTGTCCATGGGGTGCCAGAAACCCTCGTGGAGATAGACCGAGAGCTGGCCGTCGCGGGCCAGGTTGCGCAGCGGCTTCTGCTCCAGGAAGAGGTTCGGATCGTCGTCCAGGTAGTTGAAGACCTCGCGCTGGAAGACGAAGAAGCCGCCGCTCACGACGCCCTCCGCCGTGGGCTTCTCGTCGAACTCCACGGCCTTGGGGCCGTCGATTCGGATCTCGCCGTAGCGGGAGGTGGGGTGCACGCCGGTGACGGTGGCGATGCGCCCCTGCGACCAGTGAAAATCCAGCAGGGCGTCGACGTCCACGTCGCTCACGGCGTCGCCGTAGGTGAAGCAGAAGGTCTCGGCGTCGAGGTACCGGCGAACCTTCCAGAGCCGAGCGCCGGTCGCCGTCTCAGCTCCGGTCTCGGCGCAGGTGACCCGCCAGCTCTCGAAGCCGTCCTGGTTATGGACCTCCAAGGGCCGGCTGCCGTCCATCGTCACTGTGAAGTCGCAGTGCATCTCCTTGTAGCGCAGAAAATATTGCTTGATCTCCCAGCCCTTGTAGCCCAGGCAGAGGAGGAAACGGTCGAGTCCGTGGGCGCCGTAGGACTTCATGATGTGCCAGAGGATCGGCTGCGGGCCGATCTCCACCATGGGCTTCGGCCGGTACTCGGTCTCCTCGCGCAGCCGGGTGCCCTTGCCCCCGCAGAGGATCACCACCGGCATGTCGTGCTTTCCAGGCCTGCTCATTCGGCTCCTTCCGGCATTCGCGGTCATTGTCGGCGGCGATTCTATCTACATGATGTAGCCCAGGGCTCTCAGCTTGTCGATCTCCCGCTCGTTCATCGAGCCGTCGCGGCTGCCATGGGGCAGGCCCGGCGACAGGCCGAGGCCCCGATAGGACGGCACGGTCCTGACGGGATGAGCCCGCACGAAGGCGGGGTCGAGCGCTTCCAAGAGGATCTTCCCTTCGGCGTCCTTCGGTACGGGCAATCCCAGGAGATAGAGCACCGTGGGATAGATGTCATAGATCCCGGCCCCGTCGAGCACTTTCCCGCTCTTCACCGGCCCGCCCTGCATGAGCAGGATACCCGGCGGCCCGTGAAAGTGCTGACTGTAGAGCTTGTCGACGATCGTCGGGCTGTGGCCGTGGTCCGAGACGACGATCACCACGGTCTCCGGCCCCACCTGGGCGAGCAGGCGGGCAAGGAAGGCGTCGAAGTCGCGATAGACGCCGGGGATGCGGTCGTGGTTCGCCGCCAGCTTCGCGGCGGTGCCGAAGAAGTGGTCGGGCTGGTACCACTTCCAGTACCAGTGCTGGTAGGCGTCCGGCTGATGGGTGTAGAGGTTGACGAGCTTGGGCTGGGGGTGCTCGGCGAGCATCTTCATCAGCACGCCGGACTGCCACTTGAAGTCGCCGCCTTCGAGGATGGGCCGCAGCGCGCGAAAGAGCGCCACGTTCCGGGGCTGGGCGAAGAGGTCCAGGTACTGCGAGGGGTGGGAGGAATATTCATCGAAGCCATAGGAGAAGAACCAGCTCTCCGGGCGCGACGGCTTGAGGGCCGGAAAGGAGTAGAAGTAGGCGTCCGTCAGCCCGATCGAGAGCCCGGCCCGGTCGGCGATCTCCCAGACGGGAGGCGAGGCCTTGAGGGAGAACCGGTCGACGGGCACCTGCTCCGCCAGGCCCAGGGGCGAGACGAGGTCCGCCAGCTCCTTGAAGAAGATGCGGTGGGTGGGGAAGATGCCGGCCCCGGCCAGGCCCGGGAAGCGGATGCGATAAAAGTCCAGCACGCCGTGCCGGTCCGGAGCGTCGCCGGTGTAGATCGAGGCCCAGATGACGGCCGAGTTGGAGTGGTGGATGGTGGCGAGGTCGGCGGTCGAGCCGTTCTTCACCATGCCGGCGAAGGCCGGTAGCGTCCCCTTCTCCATCATCGGCTGGATGACCCGCCAGTCCGCGCCGTCCAGCCCCACGAGCACGACCTTGAGGCCGGTCTCCGCCACGGTGAGCTTCGGCGGCGGTATGACCTGCCTCTTCGCCGTACCCACGTACAGAGGAGCCGCGCCATGGATCGCCACCGCCAGCACGACCAAGGCAACCGCGATCCAGCCCAGCCAGCTCCGCCGGTTGGCGGCAGCCAGCAGGCGGAACAGCCCCCACGAGGCCACGGAGACCCCGGCGGCGATCGCCGCGGCCAGCAGGGCCAGCACGGCCGCCATGCCCCAGGCACCTGTGGGATGAAACGGCGCCTCGTCGTAGGTCAGCCCGTAGAGACAGGCCACTTCCCAGAAGAATAGGTTGTAGACGAAGAGACCCGCGGCAAGCCCGCGCCGCTCCAGGCCCTCCGGCCGCGAGAAAGGCCAGACGGCCACCATGGCTCCGAGGAAGAACGTGGCGCTCCAAAGGCCATAGAGCAGGCCGAAGAAGAACAGGATGAGCAGGGCGTCGCGCGTCGACCCCACGTGGTTGTGGACGACGTGCAGCAGCGAGAGCACGGCGCCGTAGAGCAACGCGCCGTAAAGAAAGCCGCCGGCACTGGCGTCTCGCAGGGCTCGAAGTCTCATGCCGGAAGTCTTGAAGATCGGTCGAAAAGTCTGGGGAATTGGGCAGCGAGCGGCAGGCCCCTCGGGTTCCCGAGAAGCTAACAGACGGGACCTATTCCATCAACTGGTGATAGCCCTGCGTCGTCTCCATAGCCGGCGGCACGCCCAGCTCCTCGAGGAGAATGGCGCACAGCTTGTCATACTGCCGGCGCACCAGGTCGCGCCGGCCCTGCTGGGCGTAGAGGCGCATCACCGCGAGGTGCACTCGTTCGACGAGCGGGTCCTCCACCAGGACGGTGCGGTAGGCGTCGAGGGCGTCGCCCGGCTTCTGCAGCCGGACGTACAGGTCCCCCAGGTCGCGCAGCAGCTCCAGATACGTGCGCTGGAAAGACTCTCTGCGGGCGGCGACCCAGCCCTCGTAATAGCCCTGGAGGAAGGGGCCGCGATAAAGCTTCCAGGCCCGCTGCCGGGATTCGACGGCGGCTTCGAGCTCACCTCGGCCCTCCTGCTCCTTCCCCTCCTCCACCAGCCGGGTGAAGTCGAGGACGTCCACCTGCCAGGTGACCTCCGGGCTGAGCCGATAGAAGCCGCCACGGAAAAGCAGGGGAGTGGGGAGATCCTTCCCCTTGCGACCGCCCTCCAGGGCCCGGCGGAGATGGCTGAGCGTGGGGTGGAAGTTGCGCTCGATGGTGCGCTCCCCCTCGATGGGCCAGACGGCCTCGATCAGCTCTTCGCGGCCCGCCTGGAGGCCGGGAGAGGAGGCAAGGTAGGCCAGCACCTGGAAGGAGCGGCGCAGCCGGCAGTCGAGATCGCGCTCTCCGTCCCCGTCCCTCTGGCGGGCGAGCGGGCTGCCCAGCAGGCCGAGGACGTAGACCGGCCGGGCGGGCGCTCCAGCCTCCCCGCTCTCCGTGACGGGCGGCAGCGGCGCGATTGCCGGCCGCGAGGCCCGCGGCCGGCGCCGGCGGCGCTCGCGCTCCAGCAGGCCCGCGAGAAGTCGCGGCAGCCGGTCGCGCTCCGGACCCTCGACCCAGAAACCGAGGGCGTCGATCAAACGCCAGGCGTCGTCGGCCCCCTCGCCCTCGTCCGGCCGCTCCGCGGGAGCGTCGAGCAGGAGGTCGCCCTCCTCCCGGGGCAGGGCGTCCAGCACCTCCTGCCGCAGGAAGCGGCGCACGGCCGGCAGGTCCAGCAGGGCCTCCGCTCCGGCGCCTTCGAGACCCGCCGCACCCGCGGCTTCGAGGGCGAGACGCAAGGGCCGGTACCAGCCGTCCGTGGCCTCCCACAGGACGCGGGCGACGGGCGGCGACGGCTGGCCGCCGGTGACGAGAAGGTAGAGGGAAGCGACCTCCTCCAGATCGAGCAGCAGCTCCTGGGGGGGCACCACGTCCAGCGGAATCGCCGAGGGAAATCGGCGGCCGGCGACAAAGATCAACCGCTGCCCGGGAGTAAGCCAGCGCTCGGCCGCGGCCAGCCGCTCGGCCGGCGGCTCCCCGGCGGCCACTATCCAGCGGACCCCTTCCTCATGCGCCGCTTCCAGGGTTTCGCGCAACGCCGCTTCGCCGGTCCCCGTCTCCAGCATCGCGAGGGGAAGCCCGCGCGCCCGCCGGCCCTGGCGCGCGAGGAACGCCTCGACGACGGCCGTGGCCCCGCTCCCAGTCCAACTCCAGAGCTGGACGAGCGGCGATTCGCGAGACTCGATCCCGCGCAGCAACCGCTCGACCTGGGGAAAAAGATGGTACGGCTCGCGGCTCATGCGTCGGCAGTCAGGAGTTGCGACGGGCCGTCAAACGGGCGTCCGTCGTCTCGTCCGCCGCCAGGAGCTCCCGCGACAGAGCCGCCAGGCAACGATTGGTGACCTTGCCGATGCTCGACGGCTGGTAGCCGAGCAGGGCCGCGACCTCCGGCAGGTCATATCCCAGGCGAAAACGGAGGCGGAGCACCCGCCGGCACCGCTTGGGCAATCGGTCGATGAGGTTCTCCAGGTCACAGAGAAGGTCTCGCCGCTCCTGCGGCGTCGCCACGGGCTCCGAGAGCCACTCGAGTATCGTCGCGTCCACAGCCGAGTAGATTTTACGCCGGGTTGCTCGCCAATACATCAGGCAGTGCCGTTTCACCGTTCCAAACAGCCACTTTTCAGGATCCTGGACCCGCTCCCACTGGTAGAGCAGGGCGAGGAGGGACTGCTGGAGGATGTCCTCCGCGTCCTCGCTGGGAATGCGGTGATACGCGAGAAGCCGTTTCAGCTTGGGCTCAACCGCCTTCAGGAAGTCCTCGAAGGAGGCAGTGTTTTCGGTTGGGGCCGGGCTGAGCATCAGGCCAGGGGAGAAAAATGGTGTAACACCAAGTTAACACCCTTCGCAAAAGCCGTCCAGCTTATAGCCGTCTTTACATAATTGTCGCGACGGGGAGAACTGCTCGTTCAGCCGGGCCGCAGGAAGTCGCGGACCTGCTGCATGTCCTCCCAGGTAGGGCGCTTGAGGGCCGGATTTCGCAGCAGCGCCGCGGGATGATAGGTCACCATGGTGGGGATGCCCTGGACCTTGAACCATTGCCCGCGCAGTCTCCCGATGGGAGAGTCGTTGCCCAGGAGAGCCTGGGCCGCCACCTTTCCGAGCGCGACGAGGACCCGGGGACGCACGAGGGCGATCTGTTTGTCCAGGTAGCCGCGGCAGGCGGTCACTTCGTCCGGCTGGGGATCGCGGTTCCCTGGCGGGCGGCACTTCACCACGTTGGCGATGTAGACCTCGTCGCGGGTCTTCTCGATCGCCTGGATGATGCGGTTGAGCAGCTCGCCGGCGGCGCCCACGAACGGCAGTCCCTGCCGGTCCTCCTCGGCCCCCGGTCCCTCGCCCACGAACATCAGCTCGGCGGCGGGGTTACCCGAACCGAACACGACCTTCGTCCGCCCCTCGCTCAGCCGGCAGCGGGTGCAGCCGGCCGCGGCGGCCGCCAGGGCCGCCAGCTCGGAAGCCCGGCCCGCGGCCTCGCCGCTCAAGGGGATGCTCAAGGGGACGATGGGCGCCGCGGCCTCCTCCACCGCGACCTCCTGCCTCTGCTGCTGCGGTGCGGTCGCGCGCGCCGGAGCCCGCCTCGAATCGACGTAGAGCTCGCCGTAGCCCATCTCGCCCAGGTAGGCGAGGAGACCGGCGAGCGCTGGTTGCAGGGGAGGCCTCACGATGATGGCAGCATAGCCGTGAAAAGGTCGAAGAGCGAGGCCGCGAGCTCGGCTTTGGGCCGGCGCGAGAGGAAGACCGGCTCGCCCTGGCGGCGGAAGACGGTGACCTCGTTGGCCTCGCTCTCGAAGGCGATGTCACGGCGGGAGACGTCGTTGGCGACCAGGAAATCGGCGCCCTTGCGCTCCAGCTTGGCACGAGCGTGACGCTCGAGGTCCCCGGTCTCGGCGGCGAATCCCACCAGCACCGCCCGCGGCGCCACGGCCCTCAGGCCCGCGAGAATGTCCGGGTTCTCCTCCAGCTCGATGGCCGCGGGAAGCCCCTCGTCCTTCTTGATCTTGCCCGGAGCGATCGTCCGCGGCCGGAAGTCGGCCACCGCCGCGGCCATGACGACGAGATCCGCGGCCGGAGCGTGCTCGCGGACGGCCCGCTCCATCTCTCGGGCGGTGACCACGTCGACACGTTGAAGACCTGGAGGTGAGGTGAGCGCCACCGGACCGGCCACCAGCACCACCCGGGCGCCCCGGCGGGCGGCCTCGGCGGCGAGGGCGAAACCCATCTTGCCGCTCGACCGGTTGCCCAGGAAGCGGACGGGATCGAGCGGCTCGTGCGTGGGGCCGGCGGTGACCAGCACCGTGCGCCCGGCGAGGGGACCCAGGCCGGCGGCGGCCTCCACCGCCTCGACGATCGCCTCCGGCTCGGCCATCCTCCCCATGCCCACCTCTCCCGACGCCAGAGGCCCCTCGACTGGGCCGGCCAACCATACGCCGCGCCCTCTCAAGGCCGCGGCATGCTGCCGGGTCGTGGGCTTCTCCCACATGGAGGAGTGCATGGCCGGCGCCACCACCAGAGGACCGGTGAAGGCGAGAGCCGTGGTGGTAAGGAAGTCGTCCGCGAGACCCAGCGCCAGCCGCGCCAGCACGTGCGTGGTGGCCGGGGCCACGCACAACACCTCGGCCCAGGCCGCCGCCGCGATGTGCGCTTCCTCACCATTCGCTCCAGGCCCCCCGGAGCCACCGGCAGCCAGATATTCCTCCTGGTAGACCGGCCGGCCGGAGAGCACTTCCAGGGTGAGGGGAGCGACGAAAGAGACCGCGCTACGGGTGAGCGCGCAGCGCACCTCGTGCCCCCGCGCCCGGAAACGGCGCACCAGCTCGGCGGACTTGTAGGCGGCGATGCCACCGCTGACGCCGAGCAGGACTCTCAAGGGAGATCGGCTCCTAGTGGACTTCCGCGGTCTGCGTCTCTTCGGCGGCCTGCGCCTCCTCCGGCTCCGGCGCCGGGGGCGGACCGTAACCCCAATCGACGAGCTTGTTGTCGAGCTCCTCCAGCGCAATGCGGGTAGGCTTGCGCTTGCCGGCCTCGACCTTGGGGCGGGCGCCCCGCATGAGCTGCTCGGCCCGGCTGGCGGCGACGAGCACCCGACGGAACTTGCTGTCCATCGTCGGCTTCGGCTTCTCTTCCATCGAAAGTCTCTCCTTGGCGGCTATCCGGAAACCCGGATTGCCGCCGGTCGAATAGATCTAGAACGAGGGGGAACCCCGGTCCTGAAAGTCTCGCAGAATCTCCTGCACTCGGGCCTGCATGCGCTCTCGCCGGTGGCGTTTCGCGAGGATGATGGCCACCAGCACCTCGCCGGCACGGCAGGCATCGTCATTGATGATAACATAATGATACCGATCGTAACGCTTCATCTCCCTGACGGAGGCCGCCAGCCGCCGGGCGATGGTCGACTCGTCGTCCTTGCCGCGAAGCCGCAGCCGGATCTCCAGATCCTCGTAGCTGGGGGGCATGACGAAGATGCCATGCGCCTCCGGGTGGCCGCTGAGGACCCGCTCAGCCCCTTGGACGTCGATGTCGAGCACCACGTCGATCCCCTCCTCCAACCGGGGAAAGACCTCGGCGCGCGAGGTGCCGTAGTAGTTGTCGTGCACCTGCGCCCACTCGAGGAAGGCGCCGGCGGCGATCATCGACTGGAAGGTGGCCAGATCGACGAAGTGGTAGTCCCTGCCGTCCGTCTCGCCGTCGCGGGGCTGGCGGGTGGTGTGGCTCACGGAGAACGCGAGGCCGCCGAAGCCGTTGAGGCCTCCCGCCATCAGACTTTGGATGAGGGTCGTCTTCCCCGTGCCCGAGGGCGCGGAGAGAATGAACAGCTCGCCGGGATGCATCGATTCCTTCAAAAGTTGTGGAAAGGAGGGTGCTGCGCTCGCCCCATCGTATCACTACTCCACGTTCTGCACCTGCTCGCGGATCTGCTCGCAGAGAACCTTGGCGTCGAGCACGGCGCGGGTCATCTCGGCGTTGCGGCACTTGGCGCCCAGCGTGTTGAGCTCGCGGAAGATCTCCTGGGTGAGGAAGTCGAGGCGCTTGCCGGCCGCTGCGGTCTCGCGGGTGACGCCGCGGAAATGCTCCAGGTGGGAGCGCAGGCGGTCGATCTCCTCGCTGACGTCGCTGCGGTCCACCAGCAGGGCGACCTCCTGGGCGAGCCGCGCCTCGTCGAGGGTCTGCGTGCCCAGGAGCTCGGCCAGCCGCCGCCGCAGAGCGGTTGCGATCTCCTCACGCACTGAGCCGCGCAGGGCGTCGAGCCGGTCCACCGCCTCCTGAATGCCCTTCAGCTTCTCCTCCATGGCGGCGATCAGGCTGGCGCCCTCCGTTTCACGGCTGGCCACGAGCTGGGCCACGGCGTCGCGGGCCACGGCGAGGAGCATCTCGCCGTCCTCCTCGCCCCACTCCTCCCGCTCCAGCTCCACCCGGAAGGCTTCGGGAAGCCGCAGGAGATCGCCCGCCGCGAGACCGCGCTCCACCAGTCCCGCCTCGACGAGCTGGTGGATGGCCGCATGGGCTTCCCGAATCACACCCATGTGAACCTGGACGGTCGCCTTGCGCTCCGCCACCGAGCGCACCTCCACCCGCGCCTCCAGTCGGCCGCGAGCCACCTCCCGCGCGATGAGGTCGCGTAAAGCCGCCTCGCTCGCCCGCAGATCCTCGCCCAGCCGGAGCTGAACGTCGAGAAACCGGTGGTTCACCGCCCGCAGGCTCACCGTCACACCATGCCGGGCGTTCTCCCCCGACGCTTCCCCGTAACCGGTCATGCTGCGCATCGCTCAATCTCCTTTAGCAAGTCGCTCCGCTGACTCCTCCGCCCCATCCAACCGCCGCTTCAGCTCGGCCGCCGCTTCTCCGAGATCACCCCGGCGCGCGACGGCTAGGGGCTCGCCGTAGACGAAGTGTATGGTCGAGAACGGCAGGGGGATCAGGAAGCGGTCCCAGGAGTGGAGCCGCTTCGCCCGGTTTGCCGCTACCGCCACGGGCACGATGGACAGCCCGGTCGAGGCCGCCGCCAGAATCACCCCCGGCTGGACCTCGCTCGCCGGGCCTTTGGGCCCGTCCGGCGTGAAGGCGATGTCCCATCCCTCGGCCGCCTTGCGCAACAGCGAACGCATACCCGCGATGCCGCCCCGGCTGCTCGAGCCGCGGGAGGAGTCGATCCCCAGCCGGGCGACGGTGCGGGCGATCAATTCGCCGTCGCCGCTCTGGCTCACCAGCACCGAGATCCGGCGCCCTCGATACGCATAGGGCATCAGTAGAAGATGCCGGTGCCAGAAGGCGAGGATGAACCGCTGGTCCCCACGCTCCCACTCGCGCAGGCGCTCATCGCCGTGGTGACGCAGTCGCACCGTGCTCCTCAGCAGCCTGATGAACCAGGCGGCGAGGAACGAGACGATCCCAGCGGGCGGGCTCACACGCGGAATTGGAGGTCGAACAATCGCTTGTACGAGCCGCCCAGAGCCAGCAGCTCTCGATGGGAGCCCTCTTCCACGATGCGGCCCGCCTCGACCACCACGATGCGGTCCGCCCGCGTGACGGTCGACAAGCGGTGGGCGATGACCAGCGTCGAGCGCCCCTGCATCAGGTTGTAGAGGGCCTTCTGCACCAGAGCCTCGGACTCGCTGTCGAGATGCGAGGTCGCCTCGTCGAGGATCAGGATGGGGGCGTTCTTGAGCAACGCACGGGCGATCGCCAGCCGCTGCCGTTGCCCGCCCGACAGTCGCACGCCCGCCTCGCCGATCACCGTGTCGTAACCCCGGGGGAGCTGCATGATGAACTCGTCGGCATAGGCCGCCGCCGCGGCCTCCCGCACCCGCTCCAGCGGCAGGTCCAGGCGGCCGTAAGCGATGTTGTTGCGGATCGAGTCGTTGAACAGCACCGTGTCCTGGGTGACGATGCCGATCAGCGCACGCAGGCTCTTGAGCTTCAGGTCGCGGATGTCCACGCCGTCGATGGTCAGCCGTCCCTCGTTGGGATCGAAGAAACGCGGCACGAGGTTGACCAGCGTCGACTTGCCCGCCCCGGACGGCCCCACCAGCGCCACGATCTCGCCCGCGCGGATGGAGATCGAGACGTCGCGCAGCACAGGCCGCTCCTCGTAGGAGAAGGAGATCCGCTCGTAGGCGACGGACTCGCGCACCGTCGTGATCTCGCGCGCCCCGGGACGCTCCTGGATGTCGTCCGGAATATCCATCAGCCGCGCCACCCGCTGGCCCGAGGCCATGGCCTCCTGCAGGATGAGGTTGACCTTGTTGAGCTTGCGGATGGGATCGTAGAGCATCAGCAGCGTGGTGAGGAACTGCACCAGCTCCGGGGCCGACAGCTCGCCGGCGCGGATCGACTTGCCGGCGTAGATCAGCAGGCCCGCGGCGCCCACCACGGCGAGCGACTCGACTACCGGGCCGGCCGAGTTGGCCAGCATCTGAGCCCAGAGGTTCACCCGCAGATGCCGGCGGGTGGCCTCGCGGAAGCGGTTCATCTCGAACTCTTCCATGCCGAAAGCCTTCACCACCCGGTGGCCGCGCACTCCCTCGGTCATCAGGCTGGCGAGGTCCGCCATGCGCTCCTGGCTGCGGTGACTCGTTCGCCGCATCCCCTTGCCGAAGCGGATGATGGGATAGAGGAGCACCGGCGCCGCCACCAGCGAGATCAGCGCCAGCCGGAAGTGAGTCGACAGCAGCAGAGCCAGGAGGGCGACCAGGGTGAACGACTGCTGGAAGAGGTCGAGTAGCCGGTTGGCCACGGCGTTCTGCATCAGCGCCACGTCGTTGATGACGCGCGCCACCAGCTCTCCCGACGGATGCTCGGCGTGGAAACGGCTCGACTGCTGGAGGATGCGCCGGTAGAGGTCGTTGCGGACGTCCGTCGTCACTCCCAGGCCGATGTGCTGGAAGGCGTAGCCCGAGATGAAGTCGGCGAGCGACCGCAACAGGAAGACCAGCACGAAGAGAATCGGGACGAAGTAGACGACGTTGTCGCGGTTGATCCCCAGGTGCCGCTTCAGCGACTCGTAGCTGCTGTCGATCTGGTGCGCAAGGTTGAGCCGCTTCTTGAGGTCGCCGAGAGATCCGCGCTCCGGCCGTTTCGACCCCGAGTCCGCCGGAGCCGAGGTGATGGCCCCCAAAGGTCCCGGCATGCTGTCCCCGGCGAGGAGCACCTCGCCGAAGATCGGCTTGATCAGCGCCGCCGTGCCCGCCGTGGCCGCGGCATAGACGAGGATGCCGGCGGCGGCCAGGATCGCCCAGCCCGTATAGGCGCGCAGATAGTGCCAGAAGAACGACGACATCTTTCTCAATTGGACGTGGTCTCCTGGAGCATCTCCGCCACCTCTCCCGCCGCCCGGCCGCTGGCGCCGCTCGCCCCCAGCCGGCCTCGCACCTCCGCGAGCGCCGTCCGCATCTCCTGGCGCGCCGCCCCGTCAGTCAGCAGGCGGGCCGCCTCGGCGGCGATCCGCTCGGGGTTCGCCTGCCCCTGGATCAACTCGGGCACCACCCGCCGGCCCAGCACCAGATTGACGAGGGCGACGTTCGGCAGCCGCACCAGCAGCCGGGCCAGGAGATAGGTCCAGCTCGCCAGTCGGTAGACCACGATCATCGGAGTGCCCAGCAGGCCCACCTCCAGGGTCGCGGTGCCCGAGGCACAGAGCGCCACGTGAGAGTCGGCCACGGCGGCGAAGCGGTCGCTCTCGACGATCTCGACCGCCAGGCCCGAGAGCTCCACGGCCTCGTCCAGCAGCTCGCGAGGCACCGTGGGCGCGCGGATGATCCGCGCTTCGATGGGCAACCGGCCGGCCAGCTTCCCGGCCGCCCCCAGCAGAGTCGGCAGCAGGGCCTCGACCTCGCTCAGCCGCGAACCGGGCAGGAGGGCGATGCGGAACGGACCACCGGTTTTCTCCTCCCCGCCGCGGTCCCAGACCTGAGGCAGGACCGGCACCTCGTCCACCAGAGGGTGACCGACGTGGATCACGTCCACCCCATGGCCGCGGTAGAAGTCCACCTCGAAGGGGAAGAGTACCAGCATGCGGTCCACCAGGCGGGCGATGGTCTTCACCCGGCCCTTGCGCCAAGCCCAGACCTGGGGGCTGATGTAGTAGACGATCTCCAGACCGCGTCCCTTGAGTTGGCGGGCAAGACGGAGGTTGAAGTCGGGAAAATCGATCAGCACGGCGAGCGCCGGGCGGCGGCGGTCCACCTCGTGGAGGAGGTCGGCGAAGACTTCGCGGATGCGCGGCAGCACCTTGAGGACCTCGGTGATCCCCACCACCGCCACCTCGGAGCTGTCAGCCATGGCTTGCAGGCCTGCGGCCCGCATCTCGGCGCCGCCGAGACCGAAGGCGGCGAGGCCCGGCACCCGCTGCCGCAGCTCCGAGATCAACCGCGCGCCGTGGAGGTCGCCCGAGGCTTCGCCGGCGACCACCAGCAGCTCGCGGGGATTCGATCGCATGCCGGCGGAATCCGTTCTCGCCGCTCTCCCAAGCCGGCTCAAGGAATGGGTGCCGGCGGCCCCGAGGGGAAGGGATACATCAGCCACGCCACCAGCAGGCCGCCCCCCACCATGCCGAGGAAGATCTGAAGGAAGAGCTTGACCTGCTCCCGGCGGTCGCGGCGCCAGAGAAGAGTGAAGAACAGGCTCACGATCAGGGCGTAGGTCACCATCAAAAGGAAATGGCTGAGCATGGGGTCACTCCTTCTTGCCGCGGACGATGTCCCAGGCGTCGAGCACCAGCAGCGCGTTCATCAGCCCCGCCGTGAGCAGGAACGCGGTGCCGTACTCGTAACCCGCCCCCATGACGTTCCCCTGGTAGTGGAGGCCGTAGCGGAGGAGAAAGTATGGGAACCCCACGGCCATGGAGCCGAGCGTCGCCAGGCTGGTGAGCGGCTGGCCGGCGACGACCGCGTACAGGTTGCCCTCCAGCTTGCAGCCGAGGATCAGCGAAGTGATGACCAGCACGAAAAAAGCTAGCCCTCGCCCATACCGTTTCAGATAGATGTGGCCCAGCCCCGGCATCAGCCAGGCCGAGAGCACCGCTACGACCGCGTTTCCCTGCGGCCGGGCGGCCGGCGGCGCCTGTGGCGCCGCGGGAGTGCTGCCGGATTCGGCCAATCAGTCCTCCTCTCGCGCGAAAAGCGCCCGCAGGCGCTCGCGGGAATGGCGCAGGTCCTCGGGTACGAGCCGGACCTCCGCCAGCACCGTCATGAAATTCGTGTCCCCGGTCCAGCGGGGGACGAGATGAAAATGGAAGTGCCCCGGCACTCCCGCGCCGGCCGGCTTACCGATGTTCATCCCCAGGTTGAAACCGTGGGGCTGGTAGGCCGCGGTCAGCACCCGCTGGGTGGAAAGCACCAGCGGCCAGAATTCAGCCTGCGCTTCCGGCCCGCTCTCCTGCGGCGAGGCCAGATGCTCCAGGGGCGCCACCATCAGGTGGCCGTTCGAATAGGGATGGAGGTTCAGCATGACCAGATGATGCCGGGCCTTATGGACCACCAGCCCCTCCGGATCGTCCGGCAGGCGGGCCGCGGCACAGAAGAAGCACTCGGAATCCGTAGGATTCGCGGTGATATAGGAGTACCTCCAGGGAGTGAAGAGCTGTTCCATCCAGGGTCCGAAGAAACGGCGGACGCTCCGTTCAGGAAGCGCCCGGCCGGTTCAGCACTCGTCGTTGAGAAGCTCCCTCAGCTCCTTGCCCGGCTTGAAGTAAGGGATCCGCTTGGGCGGAACCTTCACCTTGTCGCCGGTCTTGGGGTTGCGGCCGGTACGTGCTCCGCGATGCCGTATGCGGAAGCTGCCGAACCCCCGCAGCTCGATCTTCTCTCCATCCTTCAGCGAATCGACAATACTGTCGAACACCGTGTTGACGATGATCTCCGCGTGCTTCTTGGTGAGTTGAGTGGTGCGGGCGACCTCCTCCACCAGCTCGGCCTTGGTCATCCCGTCCTTCAAGGGCACCGTCATCTCCACCCCTTTTCTCTCATGGCCACGGCGGTGCCCCTTGCCTTCTCGGAAGGAGCTTGCCGCCGTTCCGGGTCCCAAGAGCTACTCTTCCGCTTCCTCGTCGGACTCCGATTCCGCTTCACCCTCGTCCTTGTCGGCCTCACGCTTCTTGCCGCCGAGCTCGTCGCCGCCCTTCGCGGCGACCGAAGCCTGCAGCTCCGCAAGCTCCTCCTCGGTCGGTTGCGACACGCCCCGCATCGAAAGGCCGACCTTCTTCTCCTCTTCCTCGATGCGCAGGATCCGCGTGCGCACCCAGTCGCCCACCTTGAAGTGCTCCTCCAGCTTGGCGCCGGCCGGCACGTCGATCTCGCTGATGTGGGCCAAGCCCTCGAGACCGTTGTAGATGTCGATGAAGAGGCCGAAGTCGGTGACGTTCACCACCCGGCCGTCGAGAGTATCCCCCGGGCGGTGACGCTCGGCGAAATCCTCCCACTCGTTGGGCATGAACTCCTTGATGGAGAGAGAGACGCGCTGGTTCTCGACGTCGATGTTGGTGATCCGCGCCTTGACCGTGTCGCCCTTCTTGAGCACCTCGCTGGGATGCTTGACCCGCTTGGTCCAGCTCATGTCGGAGACGTGGATCAGACCGTCGATGCCGTCGGTGATCTCGACGAAGGCGCCGAACTCCGTGAGGTTGCGCACCTTGCCTTCGATGACGCTGCCCTCGGGGTGGCTGTCCTCCAGCTCCTCCCACGGATTGCGCTCGGTCTGCCGCAGCGACAGGCTGATGCGCCGCTGGTCCATGTCGAGCTCGGAGACGATCGCCTCCACCTCGTCGCCCACTTCCAGGATCTTGGCCGGGTTGACGACCTTCTTGGTCCACGACATCTCGCTGACGTGAATGAGGCCCTCGACCCCCTCCTCGATCTCCACGAAAGCGCCGTAGTCGACGATCGAGACCACGCGGCCCTTCACCCGGGAGCCGATGGGGTACTTCTTGTCCACCAGCGTCCAGGGGTCGTCCGACCGCTGCTTGTAGCCCAGGGAGACGCGCTCGGTCTCGGGGTCGAACTTGAGCACGACCACCTCGACCTCGTCGCCCACCGAGAAGTGCTCCGAGGGGTGATTGACCCGCCCCCAGGAGATGTCGGTGATGTGCAGCAAGCCATCGATGCCGCCGAGGTCGATGAACACGCCGTAGTCGGTGATGTTCTTCACCGTCCCCCGCAGGCGGGCGCCCTCCTCCAGCCGCTTCAGCGTCTCGGCCTTCTTCTTCACCAGCTCGGTCTCGAGCACGGCCTTGCGCGACAGCACGATGTTGTTGCGCCGGCGGTCGAGGCTGATCACCTTGAACTCCAGCTCCTGGCCGCGCAGCGACTCCAGGTTCTTGACCGGCTTGATGTCCACCAGCGACCCAGGCAGGAAAGCGCGCAGGCCCACGTCCACCGTCAGGCCGCCCTTGATGCGGTCGGTGATGCGGCCCTTGATCACGCGGCCATCCTTGTAGGCCCGCTCCACCTCGGTCCAACGGCGCATGCGCAGCGCCTTGGAGTACGAGAGCAGCACGTGCCCCTCGAGGTCCTCGGTCTTCTCGAGCAGGACGTCGACCTCCTCACCGACCTTGACGGACAGCTCGCCGCCACGGTCCGTGAACTCCTCGATGGGGATCAAGCCTTCCGACTTGTACCCCACGTCGACGATCACTGAGTTGGACGTGACGCCGATGATGCGTCCTGTCACGATCTCACCCTCGGTGAGATTGCGCATGCTCTCGTCGTACAGCTCGAGGAGCTTGCGGTACTCCTCCGAGTCCCGCTCATCCTCGGACTCAGCCGTCATCAACGACTGGTCCTCGAGTTCTTCACTGGCCGGCATAATGAAAACGTTCCTCCTTGGGCTTGGATTCAGGCGCTTAAGCCTGTCTTCCCCCACGGCCGTGGGGGTGTCGAGCTCTACTTAAGTCATTGAGAACTCGGGCCTTCGAGTATAGGGGGGGCAGGAGCCGGTGTCAATCCGCCGCTAAAGGGCTGCTAGATAAGGCTTTTTGGATCTCCGCCCCCACTTCCGGGTCGACCTCGGCGGCCAGAGCGGCGGTCAGGATCTCCTGAGCCTCCACTCCCCCGATCCTCCCCAGCGCCCAGGCGGCGTGACCGCGCACCTCAGGGGTCTCCTCCTCCCGCAGGGCGCCGGCGAGGGGGGCCACGTAGCGTGACTCCAGTCGGTTCCCCATCGCCACTGCGGCGTTCCGCTGGAGACCCGCGAGCTTGGCCCGCTTCATCGGGCTCCTCCGGAAGCGCTCGACGTACTCCTCGCGGGGAAGCCGCAGGAGCCGCTCCAGCGTGAGCTCGCCGCGCTCGGGCGGCAGCTCCATCTCGGGGTGGACCGCCGCGGCCGGCTCCGAGTTCCACGGGCAGACCTCCTGGCAGACGTCGCAACCGAAAACCCACCCGCCCACCATCCGCCGCGCCTCGGGAGGCAGCGGCCCGCGGTGCTCGATCGTCCAGTAGGAGATGCATCGGTTGCTGTCCAGCCGGTAGGGCTCGGGGAGCGCACCCGTGGGGCAGGCGTCGAGACACAGCGTGCAGCTCCCGCAGAGGTCGGCGAGCGGCTGGTCCGGAGCCAGGTCGAAAGAGAGGAACAGCTCCCCGAGGAGGAACCACGAGCCGCCCTCTGGATGGAGCAGCATCGTATTCTTCCCCACCGCCCCGAGCCCGGCCCGCGCGGCCAGCTCGCGCTCCAGCACCGGGCCGGTATCTACATAGCGGCGGGTCTCGCACTCCGGGAACGCCTCGCGGACCCGCGCCTCCAGAGCCCGCAGTCGCTCCCCCATCACCTCGTGGTAGTCCCGTCCTCGGGCATAGCGGGCCACCCGGCGCCAGAGATCCCCCTTGGGCTCCGGCTGCCGCTCCCCATCCTCTAGATGCAGGGGATGGTACTGGAGAGCCACACAGAGGACGCTTCGAGCCCCCGAAAAGATCTGGGACGGATCGAGCCGAGCCTCCAGCCGCCGGCCCAGGTACTCCATCCCCGCCTGGTCCCCCCGGTCGAGCCACTGCACCAGGGCTTCCCCATGCTCCAGGGGACCGAGCAATGCCACGCCGGCCCGGTCGAACCCGGCTTCGCGGGCCCAGGACTTGAGGAGATCGGCGGTGGCGCGGGGGTGCATAGAGGTAGCATAGTCTCGACTCTATAAAGTCATCCCGAAATCGAGTGGACCGACCCTTTTCGAGGCGCGGCGAGCTTGAGATTCCCTACACCAAGCTTGCGGCGACTCACACCAGGTTTGCGGCGAATCAGCCAAGCTTGAGGCGAGCCGTCTCAAGCTTGCGGCGTCTCGCGCCAGGCTTGGCGAGCCCCGTTCCAGCCTTGAGTCGGCCCTTCCAAGATTGCGATGAGTCGGCTCAAGCTTGGCTCGGTCTGCCTCAAGCCTGAATCTCCCCGATGCAAGGCTGGGACGATGCGCCTCAAGATTGCCACGCTTCTCGCCAAGCTTGCCGCCGTGTTGGCGAAGCTTGCGGAGGGGTGCCGCGAGCTTGCTGCGTCCCGTGACAAGCTTGGAGCGGGCCGAGCCAAGTTTGCCGGGCTCCGCCCAGGTCTGGCTCACGGCTCGGCAAGCTTGGCTCGTCGCGCCGCAAACGCCAGACGACCCATCTGAAGGTTGAAGCTGGACGCCCCGAAGGAGGTTGGCCGTGAAGGAGGGTTCTGAGAGCGTGGACGGGAAGGAGATTGACGCGCGCTTGGGGAAAGTTGAGCCGCCCATCGCCCGCGAGGTGCTTCTGGATCTTCTCGTCGGCGAGATCTCCGCGGTCATCGCCCTGTCGCGTCTGATTCTCGCTCTGGGATGGCCTTCCGAAGTGGCGGATCTCCTAGCGAAGGTCGCGCAACATTGGGGAAGACCGCTTCATCCAGCTCTTCGTGAGACGGCACGTCTGCTCCAGGACCACCGCGAGGGGTGCGAAGAAGTGGCGCTCATGCTCCGGGAGCACCCGGAGCCCGCCGTTTCGACGGCTCCGTCAGAGGACGTGATCGCCGCCAACCGCACCTTCTTCGACCGCTCCGTGGTACGTAGCGAGATGGCGAGCGTCGCCGCCTACTCCCTGGGCGATCCGAAGATTCTGGCGAGGGCGACCCGCGAGGTGGTGGCCCTTCTCGCGAGTTGGGACCTTCTCGGGGCAGACCGCAGGTCGCTGGAGATCGGCTGCGGCATCGGCCGCATGCAGGAAGCCCTGGCATCCCTAGTCGCCGAGGCCCACGGCCTCGACATCTCGCCGCGGATGCTCGACGCGGCCCGCAAGCGCTGCGCCGGCTTCCCCAACGTCCACCTCACCCTCGGCACCGGGCGCGACCTCGCCGCCTTCGGCGACGAGAGCATGGACCTGGTCTACGCCGTGGACTCCTTTCCCTACATCGTGCAGGCCGGCCCCGCCTTGGCCGAGGCCCACTTCCATGAGGCCGCCCGAGTCCTGAAGCCCGGCGGCGACTTCGTGATCTTCAACTACTCCTACCGCGACACCCTAAAGGCCGACCGCCGGGACGTCCACCGCCTCGCCCACGCCGCGGGCCTCAGCGTCATGGTGGCCGGCTCCCAGCCGTTCACGTTCTGGGACGGCATCGCGTTCCGGATGCGGCGACCCCAATAGTCTTTGGGTGTAAGATCTTCCCAGAGGAGAGATCCGGTCATGGCTCAGAGGACGATCGAGATTGTTGAGCTCAACCAACAGCTCAGTAGCCATATCCAGGAGGTCCAGGCAGGGACAACCCTGGTCATCACGGACAGAGGAAAGCCTGTGGCACGACTCCTACCCTTCACCGGGCAGAAAAGCACGGCTGCACGACCAACAGGTGTGATCGCCGAGGCCTCGATCGACGAGAAGCTGAAAAAGCTCGTCGAGTCCGGCGTTATCTCCTGGAGTGGCAGCAAGCCGGCTCGCGATATCCCAACCTTCCAAGTCCAAGGCTCGAAAAGCGTCGCGGAGATGCTACTCGAGGACAGAGATTGATCTGCTACCTGGACTCAAGCGCTCTGGTCAAGCGCTATCTGACCGAACACGGTTCATCACAAATTCGCGAGTTCATCGGAGACGCGGAAGCACTCGGAACCGTGGTAATCAGCCGGGCCGAGATCGTCGCGACTTTAGGGAAAGCGATTCGGCTTGGAGCGGTCACTCGGGAAGTAGCCGAGGCGGCTCGGCGAGTTCTGCAGATCGATTGGCGGGACTTCGCGCGGATAGCTGTCTCGGAGCACCTCATCGATCGGGCCTCCGACCTGGCTTGGATCCACGGATTACGAGGCTATGATTCGGTCCAACTTGCTGCAGCCATGACTTGGCAAGAAGAGCTGGGGATTCCCGTGACTCTGGCCACCTTCGACGGACAGCTCTGGGAAGCCGCTGGGCGTGTTGGCTTTGACCTGTATCCTCCCGAATCACCCCGAATCCGCTAGACTTCCCTTCGCGACCGTTCCACCGCGCCGCAACTTTTCACTGCAAGAGGAGAAAGACGAGATGGCCGACTGGGTCGAAGAGGGCGACGTCGCCCCTGATTTCACACTTCCCTCCGACGACCGCGGGAAGGTCAAGCTGTCCGATCTCCGCGGCAAGCCCGTGGTGCTCTACTTCTATCCCCAGGACGACACGCCCGGCTGCACCAAGGAGGCCTGCGCCTTCCGCGACCGCACGGCGGATCTCAAGGCCACGGGCGCCGTGGTGCTCGGCGTCTCTCCCGACGACGTGGCGAGCCACGGCGAGTTCCGCGACAAGTACAGCCTCAACTTCCCCCTGCTCGCCGACACCGACCACCAGGTGGCGGAGCGCTACGGCGCGTGGCGGGAGAAGAACATGTACGGCAAGATCTCCATGGGCATCCAGCGCTCCACCTTCCTCATCGACCGCGAGGGCAAGGTCCGCAAGGCCTGGAAGAGGGTCAGCGTGGACGGGCACGACGAGCAGGTGCTCGCGGCGCTCGGATCGCTGTAAGCCGTCTTCTCCGGGCGGGCCGCTCGCGGCTCGCCCGTCCTTCAGTTACAATTCCGCCCGTTCATCACGCCCCTCGGGACGCGATTCAAGATATCCGACCGGACCCTCCTTAAAGGGTTCTTCCCCTAGCAGCCCGGGCCTCCAAGGTGGCCCGCACAACTGAAGAGCCAGATTCCTACGGCGAGCGGAGGCGTCCGCTCGCGAGAAAGGTCTCCGATGGAACTGTTTCAGCAACTGGTCGAGATGGGCCACGAGCGGGTGCTTGTCTGCTCGAACCCCGAGGTGGGGCTGAAGGCCGTCATCGCCGTCCATTCGACCGTCCTCGGCCCGGGGCTGGGCGGGGTGCGGATGTGGCCCTACGGCAGCACGGACGAGGCGATCACCGACGTCCTCCGCCTCTCCCGCGGCATGACTTACAAAGCCGCGGCCGCGGGGTTGAACCTCGGCGGCGGCAAAGCCGTCATCGTCGGCGATCCCAAAAAGGACAAGACCGAGGCCCTCCTGCGCGCCTTCGGCCGCTATGTCGAGTCCCTGAACGGCCTCTACATCACCGCCGAGGACGTCGGCACGGACATCGACGACATGGAGGTCATTCAGCACGAGACGCGCTGGGTCACCGGCGTATCCCCCGAGCAGGGCGGCGGCGGCGATCCCTCGCCCATCACCGCCCTCGGTGTCCTCCAGGGGATTCAGGCGGCGGTGGCCTTCCATTCCGGAGACGGCGCGCTCAAGGGACGGTCGGTCGCGGTGCAGGGCCTGGGCAACGTCGGCTACAACCTGGCGAGGTTCCTGCGCGAGGCGGGAGCCAAGGTCTTCGCGGCCGACATCAACCCGGAGACCACGGACCGCGCCCGCGACGAGCTCGGCGTCGAAGTCGTCCCCACGGCCGAGATCCTCGAAGTGCCGTGCGACGTCCTGGCCCCCTGCGCCCTGGGCGCGGTGCTCAACGACGAGTCGATCCCCCGGCTGCGTTGCCACATCGTGGCCGGCGCCGCCAACAACCAGCTCGCCGACGAGCGGCGCCATGGGCAGGAGCTGCACGACCGGGGCATCCTCTACGCACCCGACTTCGTCATCAACGCCGGCGGCCTGATCAGCGTCTACAGCGAGCTCGTCGGCTACAATCGCGACACGGCCATGCGGCTGACCCGCGGCATTCACGCCAACATGGCTCGCGTCTTCGAGATCTCACGCGCCCAGTCGATTCCCACCGCCCTGGCCGCCGACCGGCTGGCCGAGGACCGGATTGGCCGCATGAAGGCTCTCGGCGGAAAACACTGGGTGCGGTCGATCCGGCGGCGCGCCGCCGAAGTCTAGGGGGGAACCTGATGAAGATCCGGACCCGGCTCCAAGTCGCCGCCACACTGATCGCTCTGGCGACGCCAGCGTTCGCCGCCGCCCCGATCTGCGACGGCACGACGGCCTTGACGCTGATCGGGATGGACACGGCGGCCGGCCGAACGCTGTTCGCCGTTCCGCCGACCGGCGCCAGCCAGGCCTCGTGGACCGTCGAGCTCGACGGCGAGGGGCGAGAGGCACGAGTCTACCTGGATGACTCCAAGGGGCGTTTCGGAGGATCGGTGGGACCCGGCCCGGTGGTCGCCGCCCGCCCCTGCGGCGCCTCCTGCCTTCAACCGGTGCGGTGGAAGGACGGCACCTGGGAGCCGCTCGGCGACAGCGTCGTGGCTCCCGAGGCCTCGACCTTCAGCGCCACCTACGACCGCACCGGCGCCCCCTGGGTTCTGCTCTATGGCCATGGGACCCAAGCCGGGCAGCTCAAGGCCTGGGCCTTCCGCCTGGACAACCGGACGTGGCAGAAACGGGGCTCCTCCGAGGTGGCCGCGGTCGGCGAGCCTCAGGCTCTCCCCGCGCCGCAAAGGAAAGACGGCATTCTCACCGGTACCGGCCTCTTCTCCGCGTCAGGCCCTCCGGAAGCCTGGGTGACGGGGCTCCCCAGCGTCACGGCGGCCCGGCGCGGCCAGCTCATCGCGCTCACCGGAACTTCCGCCGCCTACGTCTCGGGCGACGGCGTGGTCTATCTCTCGGACAACTCGGGCAAATCCTGGCGCCGCTCCACCTGGACGCCCTGGGGAGCCCAGGACACGGTGGGTATTTGGAGGCAGGGGAAGGATTATTGGGTCGATGCTCCGGCCGGCGACCACCGCGGCGCCCTCCGGCTCGCCTGGTTCGACCACCGGCTGCCGAAGAACGAAGTCCTCGTCCTCACCCGCCTGGGCACGGCCGGAGAGTGGCTCCGCCTGACCGATTTCCCCTCCGAGGTGAAGACGAAAAACGACGAGCACCTGCCGGTGACGCAGGTGCTCGTTCCTCAGGGAGATACCTGGATTCTCCTCTCCGGTTGCGCCGCGACCGCCGAAGGCTCTGGCCTGGTGCTCCGGGTCTTCGACGGCAAAGCGCTGTCGGCGCCGAGGTTCCTGACGCTGAAGGCGCCGGCTCCCCCTTAGAGGAGCCGCCGGTCAGGCGCGGGCGCCCGCGGTGGCCTGCGCCGGGATGCGCAGCTTCTGGCCGGGGTAGATGTGGTCGGCGTCCTTGAGCATCGGCCGGTTGGCTTCCAGGATACGGTTGTACTGGTTGGCGTCGCCGTAGAACTGCTTGGCGATCTTCGACAGGGTGTCGCCCGACTTGACGTCGTAATACTGGGCCTGAGCCTCCGACTCCTGGTGCTGAACCTGGAGCTGATCGTCGACCTTGGCGATCCCCACGGTGTTGCCGGCCAGCAGCACGATCTTCTCCCGCTGCTCCTGAGTGTCCACCTTGCCCGTCAGCGTCGCCTTGTCGCCGGCCACCTGGACGTTGAAGTTTTCGGCCTTGAGGCCCATCTGCTGGACCAGGTTGGTGATCGCGGCGGTCTTCTTGTGGTTCTCGAGCGTCTGCACGTCCTGCGCGGACGGACCCTGTGCCACCTGCGGCGGGGCCGCCTTGGGATCCTCGTGGCCGATGTTGAGCTTGTGCCCCACGTCCTTGATGAAATCGATCAGACCCATGCTGTACTCCTTTTGCTCGTTCGAGCGGGTTGGTCTTGAGGAAAGGCGCCGACGGGCGCCTGTCGACAGATCTGACCCTGCAAGACCGCTGCCGGAGTCAGCCGCCCACTTCGATCGCCCGCGCCATCCGCTCCACGACCTCGTCAATCGAGAGGTCCGACGAGTCGATGAGCGTGTAGGAGTCGTCCATCGTCAGTGGGGAGTCGGGGCGGGTGGTGTCGCGGTGATCGCGACGGCTGATCTCCTCTTCCACGTCCGAGTAGACGGCGGGCCGCCCCGCGGCCCGGATCTCTTCGAAGCGGCGGCGGAAGCGGACGTCGGCGCGGGCGTCGAGGTAGAACTTGTGGGGGGTTTCGGGAAAGACCCGGCTGCCGATGTCCCGCCCTTCGAGGACGGCCCCGAACTGGGAGGCGGCCTCGCGCTGGAGGAGCACCATGCGTTGCCGCACCTCGGGATAGACAGCAATCGTGGAGGTCGCCTCACTGACCTCGGGAGTGCGGATGCGGGATTCCACCGGCTGGCCGTCCAGCAGAACCTCGAAGCTGCCGTCCGGCCGCCGCCCCAGCCGCACGTCGGCGGCCTCGGAAAGAGCTACCACGCTCGCGTGCTCGCGAGGATCGGCGCCGCTCGCCAGTACCTTGAGGCCGATCGCCCGGTACATGGCTCCGGTGTCGAGGAAGGGCACGCGCAGCCGCTCGGCCAGGCGCCGCGCCGCGGTGCTCTTGCCGACTCCCGAGGGGCCGTCGATGGCAACGATCAGGGGCGCCGTCATCGCCGGCCCTGGCGCGGCTTGGGAGCGGTACGGCCACCCTTCGAAGCCGCCTTGCGGGCACCGGCCCGCTTGACGCTTCCGGGTTTGGGGGCGGCTCGTTTCGCGGCCGGCTTGCGGGCCGCGGCCCGGCGCGGCGGCGCGGACGGACTTTTCGCGGGTGCGGGAGCCTTGCGGGCCAGCTCCTTCCTGGCGACGGGCTTTTTCTCGGCCGGCCGGCCGGTGGACTTGAGGAGGCGCTGGACCTCCTTCTCGGTCAGCGAGCGCAGGGCGCCCACCGGCAGGTCGCTGTCGCGCAGGGTGCCGATGGCGACCCGGCGCAGCTTCAGCACGCCATGGCCGATGTTGAAGAACATCTCGCGGATCTGCCGGGTGCGACCCTCGGTGAGCTCGACGATCCACCAGGAGTTGTCGCCCTCGGACTCGGACTTGCGGCGGGCCCCCGCGATCTTGAAGGGAGAGCGTGCCGTGATCCGCGCCGGCGCCGTGCGCCTGCCGTCGAGGACCATGCCCGTACGCAGCTTCTCGAGCTGGGCCTCGGTGGGCAGCCCTTTCACCTTGACCTCATAGGTCTTGACGCTGCCGTAGCGCGGATGGGCCACGCGTTGGGCGAACTCGCCGTCGTCGGTGAGCAGCAGGAGCCCCTCGGTGTTGAAGTCGAGGCGCCCCACCGGCACCAGGGCCTTGCGCATGCCCGGCGGCACGAAGTCGATCACCGTGGGCCGGCCCTCGGGGTCCGTGACGGTGGACATCACCCCCTTCGGCTTGTTGAGCACGAAGTAGTGATGCTCCTGGAGCGGCTGGACGCGCCGGGAGTCGACCTTGATGGCGTCGCGCTCGGGATCGGCCTTCTCCCCCAGCCCGGCCACTTTGCCGTTGATGGTGACGCGGCCCTCAAGGATCAGCTCCTCGGCCTTGCGGCGGGAGGTGGCGATACCGGCCCGGGCCAGGATCTTCTGCAGTCGGTCTTCGCTCATGAGTCCTCCACCGGCAGGGCGTCCTGCCGCTCCTCCATCTCGGCCACCTCGCGGAGGAACTGTTCTTCGCTGTCCCTGACGGCCGGCTCTTCCTCGGATTCCTGAGGCAGACCCGCCAGCTCGGCGAGGCTCGCCACGGCGGACGCGTCGCCGCTGCCGAACGTCTCCTCGAACTCTTCGAGAGGGGGAAGGTCCTTCAGGCTGTTGAGCCCGAAATGGACCAGGAACTCCCGCGTCGAGCCGTAGAGGAAGGGCTTGCCCACCACCTCCTTGCGGCCGACGATGCGGACCATGCGCCGTTCGAGCAGCGTCTTGACGACGCCCGCCGGGTTGACGCCCCTCAGCTCCTGGATCTCGGGTCCGGTGATGGGCTGCCGGTAGGCGATGATCGCCAGGGTCTCCAGGGCCGCCATCGACAGCTTGTTGCCGCCGGAGACGTCGAAGAAGCGGCGCAGCCAGCCCACCACCTCGGGCCGGGTGGCGAGACGCACGCCGCCGCCCACGTCCTCCACCAGCACCCCCCGGCCCCCGCCGCCGCCGCTGCCTTCGCCGTCGCCGGCCGAGTAGCGGGCCAGCACGGACTCCAGGGCCTCGGCGGCCTGTTCCCTCTCGTCCTCGTTGAACAGCTCCAGCAGCTTCGTGCGCGGCACGGGCTCCGAAGAGACGAAGAGGATGGCCTCGATGGCCGCCTCCATGTCGCTGCGATCCGTCATGAGCCTAAGGCCTCCCGATCGGCGTCCCCGAGCTCCCGCGTGGTGCGGTAGAGGAGGATGTCGCCGGCTTCCGTCTGATGAATGCGAACCAGGTTGAGGCGCGCCAGCTCCAGCACCGCCAGGAACACGGCGATCGCCTCGGCCCGGCAGGAACGGTCCTTGAGATCGACGATCAGGTCGAAGGGGCGGCCGGCGTCGAGGATGCCCAGCAGGCGGTCGAACTGGCCACGCACCGAATACTCTTCGAGAGAGAGCTGGAGCGGCGCCGGATGCTCCTTCTCGTAGCGCACGAGCGCCGCCTTGAAGGCCCCCATGAGGTCGAACAGCGAGACCTCGCCCAGATCCACGACCTGCTCCTCGTCCTCCGGCGCCGCCGGCAGCGGCTGGGGCCGCCGCGTCCAGATGCCCAGGCGAAGGCGGTCCACCTCGGCCAGCGACTGCGCCATCTCCTTGAGCCGGCGGTACTCGAGCAGCCGCTCGACGAGCTCCTGGCGCGGATCTTCCTCGGGCTCGTTCTCCTTGCCCGCCGGACGCGGCAGCAGCATCTTCGACTTGATGTGGATCAGCAGCGCCGCTTCGTAGATGTACTCGCCGGCGATGTCGAGGTTCAGCTCCTCCATCAGACCCAGATAGGCGTGGAACTGATCGCAGATCGTCGCCACCGGGATGTCCGTGATGTCCACCCGGTTGAGCTTGATGAGGTGCAGCAGCAGGTCGAGCGGCCCCTCGAAGATAGGCAGGTGCACCCGCCACGCCGCGGGAAGGGTGGCGTCTGTGCTCTCGCCGTTGCCTTCGGCGTTGTCTTCGTCGGTGCCTTCGGCAAGCGCGGAAGGCTGCGGTAAATCCGACGGATCCGGCAGATCCGGTAGATCCCGAAGCTCCGGCGTCTCTTCGCTCATACTTTCTCCGCCAGGGCAAGGGCCTTGCGGTAGTCGAGCCCCATGGCGCCGCGCACCTGCTCCATCGTCTCGGCCGTGCGCTCCCGCGCCTTCTTCGAGCCCTCCAGGAGGATGTCGTAGATGGTGTCGCGGTCGCGCAGCAGCTCCTCGCGGCGCCGGCGCATGGGCTCCAGGTAGTCGATGAGGGTCTGCGCCAGCAGCTTCTTGTCGTCGACGCAGCCGATGGTGGCCGCCCGGCAGTCGCAGGCCACCCGCTCCTGCACCTCGGGGGTCGACACCAGCTTGTGGAAGTCATACAGGTTACAGACCTCGGGGCGCCCCGGATCGCTGCGCTTGATGCGCTGCGGGTCAGTGAACATCTGCATGCACTTCTTGCGGATCTCGTCCGGAGAATCGGAGAGGTTGATGGCGTTGCCGTAGGACTTCGACATCTTGCGGCCGTCGATACCCGGCACCTTGGCGGCGGGCGTGAACAGCGCCCGCGGCTCGGGGAAGATCTCGCGCTGGTAGAGGTAGTTGAAGCGGCGCACGATCTCGCGGCTGATCTCCAGGTGGCTCGCCTGGTCCTCCCCCACCGGCACGAAATGGGCGCGGTAGACGGCGATGTCCACCGTCTGCAGCACGGGGTATCCGAGGAAACCGTAGGTGTGGAGATCCTTGTTCTCGATCTGCTGGATCTGCTCCTTGTAGGTGGGCACGCGCTCCAGCCAGCCGAGCGGCGTGATCATCGACATCAGCAGGTGCAGTTCGGCGTGATCCGGCACCATCGACTGGATGAAGATCGTCGACCTGGCGGGATCGAGCCCGGCGGCGAGCCAGTCGGTCACCATCTCCAGGGTGTTGGCGGCGGTCTGCGAGGGATCGGCGTAGTCGGTGGTCAGCGCGTGCCAATCGGCCGCGAAGTAGTAGCAGCGGTAGCCGTCCTGCAGGTCGATCCAGTTCTTGAGGGCACCGAAGTAGTTGCCCAGGTGGATCTTGCCCGTCGAGCGCATGCCCGAGAGCACGGTCTTCTGTTCGGTCACTTCTCGTGTCCCCCTTCTCAGGAGAGATTGATCACTACGGCCAGCAGGCCGTAGAAAGGAATCGCCAGCAGGAACGCCAAGACCAGTCCGGCCGGAACCCCGATGATAAAGCCATAGGGACCGGCGGCGGCAAGCCGCGCGGCCCAGTCGGGCGGCAGCAGGCGCAGCGCGATCTGGCCGCCGTCGAGCGGCGGCAGGGGGACGAGCTGGAAGGCCGCGACGAAGGTGTTGATCGCGGCCATCCGCACCAGGAGAAACATGACGGGGAACGCCGCCAGCTTCTCCGCTCCCGGCGTGTAGACCAGCGCGCCGAGTGCCGCCTGCCGAGCGTCTCCCCCCAGCGCATGGATGCTCACGATGAGCGCCATGATCGCCGCCCCGGAGAGCAGGAGGTTTGCCGCCGGCCCGGCGAGCGCGACGAGAATGCCGTCCCACCCCGGGCGGCGCAAGTTCTCGTCCACCACCGGCAGCGGCCGGCCCCATCCGAAGACGGGGACGGGAAAGCTAAAAGCCAGAAGCAGAGCCGGGAACAGCAGCGAGCCCATGACGTCGAAGTGGCGTAACGGGTTCAGGCTGGTGCCGCCGAGCCCGCTCGCCGTGGGATCTCCGCACAGCGCCGCCATCCAGGCCTGGGCCGCGCCGTGCACGGAGACCGCCAGTAGCAGCAGGAGGAGCTGCACCGCGGCGATGAAGACGGGGTTCAAGGTCAACTCGCGGCCACCCTTGCTGGAGAGGCGGCCAGACGCCGGTCCACGCTCTCCATCAGGCGCTCGTTCTCGGTCAGGGCTCGCCGCTCTTTCCACAGGGCATAAGCTTGAGAGGCCACCGCCAGATAGAAGAGGCCGTGATGGATCCACCGCGGGATCGAGCCGGTCGCCACTCCACCGCCGACGATGAAGGTCGCCATCACCAGCCCCATGGCCAGCATCAGCGAGGGGTAGGACTCGTTCTTGAAGCGCTTGGTCTCCTCGATGATGGCGGGATCGAGGCCGTTCTCCCGCACCGCGTCCTTGATCGCCTTGCCGGTGCCGATGAGGTAGAACATGATCCAGCAGTGAGAGAACAGCAGCAGCAGGCTCGCCACGAGCGCGATGAGCACGTGGCGCGGCATGTTGGGATCGGTGGGGCCATGCAGCGAGTAATGGCCGTACAGCGTGTAACCCACCACGGCGGCGGCGATGAGGCCGAGGGTCGACATGGCGCCGACGATCAGCAGGGCTCGTCCCATCATTCAGGCATTCCTCCAGTCATTCCTCTAAAATCGCTCGCGTGCTTGTCTCACCTGAGGAGGCGAGCACCGCCTCCCGCCACCGGGCCGCCGCCATCGCAGGGCGAAAACGCTCGTCCACGCGGCGCCGTCCAGCCTCGCCCCGTCGCCGTGCCTCCCGCGGCCGCGCCAGAACGTCCTCCAAAGCCCGGCCGAGAGCCCGCGGGTCTTCCGGCGGCACCAGCCAGCCGGTCTCACCGTCCACGACGACCTCGGGAATCCCCGAGACGGCGCTCGCCACCACCGGCACGCCCGCCGCCATGGCCTCCAGCACCACCAGCGGCATTCCCTCGTAGATCGAGGGCACCACCAGAGCCGAGGCCCCCGCCAGCAGCCGCCGCACCCGCCCGGCATCACAGTTGCCGAGGAAGGTCACCGTCCTCCCCAACTCCAGCTCGCTCACCCGCCGCTCCAGCGATCCCCGGTGCTCGCCGTCCCCGGCGATCCGCAGCTCTACCGGGCGGATGTCGTGCAGGGCTTCCAGCAGCACCTCGACGCCCTTGCGGATGCGCAGACGGCCGACGAAGAGCAGATATCCCAGCTCTCCCTCGGAAGCCTCCGCGGCCACGGGCTCCACGGCCAGGCCGCCTGTGACATTGGGGATCACCCCCACGGCGTCCACCCGGTAGTCGCGGCGGATCTCGGCGGCGGTGACCGCGCTGGGCGCCAGAACCAGGTCGGCGGCCCAGGCGGTGAGGCGGCCGAGGAGGACTTGCAGCGGGCCCTTCAGCCAGCGGAAACGCAGCTCGACGGCTCCCGGCCGGCCCAGCACCCGACCCTCGGCGACCAGGGGGCGGACCGCCCGCAGCTCCTCGACGTAGCTCACCTGTTGGAGGGCCACCAGCAGGGGGCGCGGCGTGAGGTTCGCCCTGACGGCCTTCACCAGCAGGGCCGCCAGCGCACCGTCCGACTCGTGCACCTGCACGACGTGAGGCCGGAAGCGGCGCAACGCCCGCCAGACCGCCGGCACCACCATCAGGGGAAAGAACACCTTCGGTCCCACGGCCCCACCCGGCCCGCGGCCCAACACCTCCACTTGGTCCCCAGGCTGATCCCCGTGCTCCCGCAGGCCGGCCGCCAACTGTAGCACCTGTTCGCCGACGCCGGAAACGTCCCGCGGCGGCAGGGTGTTGGCGATCAGGAGGACGCGCATGGGATCTGCCTGGGGCGGACGTCGAAACGGAATGGACCGCAGGCTCATAAGATCATGAAAGTTGATTGGGACGCACGCGTGCACCCGGAAGCCCTGCATCATGAGAATCCTGCGGATCCTGAGTCTCGGCCTCCTCGTCATCCTGCCGTCGTGCTCTCCAGTCTGGACGGCGAAGACCAGGGTACCCAGGGCCGAGGAGGCCGGCGTCGTGGTCGAGAGCGTGATGCCGCAATCGACGGGCGCGACGGCGGGCCTGCAACCGGGGGACGTGATCCTTTCCTGGTCCGGCGGATCGAGCGGCACGATTCGTTCTCCCTACGACCTGCTGCCTCTCGAGATCGAAGAGTCTCCGCGGCGTGCTGTCACCTTGCGAGGGAAACGTGGCAACGAGGGGGCGCTTTGGACCCTCGAGGCAGCGGACTGGGGGATCGAGGCACGGCCGAATCTCCCTGCCGGCCTCGCCCCCCTCTATCTCGAAGGAAAGGCGAGAGCTGAGGCCGGAGACCTCGCGGCCGCCGAGCGGAGCTGGCGGTCCGCGGCGGAATCCGCACGGACTTCCGGCGACGGCCGGCTCGCCGCCTGGTTCCTGGACCGGCTGGCGGGGGCGCTGGCCAAGGCCGGGAAATGGCCCGAGGTGGACGCCGCCTACCAGGAGGCCCTGACCCGCCTGGAGCGGGAAATCGAGCACCCGGCGGCGGCCGCGCTCCTCCGCCGCTGGGGAGATACATTCCAAGATCGTGGCGCCTGGGACGCAGCGGTCGAGCGCTACCAGAAGGCCCTGGCGCTCGACCGGAGGGAGGCTCCGAAGAGCCTGGCCGCCGCGCGGACGCTCAGCGCCCTGGGTGGTGCAAATACGAAGTGGGGCCACTACGCCGCCGCCGAGGAGCTCCTGCGGCAAGCCCTGGCGATCCGGGAGGAGCTGGCGCCCGGGACGACCGAGATCGCGAAAAGTCTCAATCTCCTGGGCATCCTGGCTCGCCGGCGCGGCGATCTCACCGCGGCAGAGGAGTACCTCCTGCGCAGCGAGGAGCTTCAGCGGCGGCTGGCTCCGGGCAGTCTCGACCACGGCCGGTTTCTCAACACCCTCGGCAATCTCGCCTGGAATCGTGGCGACCTGGAGAGAGCGGAAAGCCTTTTCCGGCAGGCGGCCGCGATCTACGAGAAGACCGCCTCCGAAGGCAGCCACGTTGTCGCTTGTCTTACCAACCTCGGAAACGTTGTGATGGATCGGGGCAACCTCGCCGCCGCTGACAACCTGCTCCGCCGTGCCCTGGCGCTGCAGGAACGGATGGGGCCTGACCCGACGATCCTGATCTCATTGGGCAATCTCGCCTTGGAACGCGGCGACCTGGACGCGGCCGAAGCCTATTATCGCCAGGCCCTGGCCATTTCGGAGAAGCTCTCTCCGGATGGAGAGGAGTTTGCCGACAGCCTGGGAAACCTGGGGAGCCTGGCGAACCTGCGAGGCGATTTCGACACGGCCCGGACCTACCTGCGGCGCGCACTGGAGATCGCGGAAAAGCTGTCTCCGGAAAGCCCCAATTTCGCCATCGGCTTGGAAAACCTGGCCCAATTCGAGGGAAAACAAGAGGGTGGCCTCGCCACGGCGGAAGAGCTTCTCCGCCGGGCGTTGGCAATCCTCGAGAAAGCAGCTCCCGAAAGCCTCATGACCGCTAACGTTTTGCGAGATCTGGGCGAGATTGCCGCCGGGCGCGGGGATCTGCAGGAGGCCCTCGGGTTCCACCGCCGGGCTCTGGAGCTGCAACGCAAGCTCGTCCCGGAGAGCAGCGAACAGGCCGAAACACTCTACTTCCTCGGCCACGCCGAGCGCCGGGCTGGCCGGTCCCAGGAAGGGATCCGTGACCAATGCCACGCCATCGACATCCTCGACCTTCAGAGGACCAGGGTCGGCGGTGCTCCGGAAGCGAAGACCTCCTTCGAGTCCATCCTCGGTCTCTACTATCAAGCCTGCCTGGAGGGTCTGATCGACCTCGGGCGGCCCGCCGAGGCGTTCCACGTCCTGGAGAGAGGCCGCGCCCGCTCCTTCCTCGAGCTTCTCGCGGAACGGGATCTCCGTCTTTTGGACCTGCCGCCGGAGCTCGCCGCCGAGCGCAGGCACGTCAACGCCGAGTACGACCGCGTCCAGTCGCAGCTCGCTCCGTTGAGCGCCGGCCGGGACGACGCCGAGATCGAGCGGCTCACGGGCGAGCTCCGCGACCTGCGGACCCGTCAGGAGGAGATCCTGGCCAGGATCCGCCGGGAGTCGCCTCGCGCTGCCGCTCTCCAGGATACCCAGCCGCTCGACCTGGCCGGCGTCCGCGCCGCCCTCGACCCTGGCACCGTGCTCCTCGAGTACACGGTGGGAGACGAGAGGACCTGGCTCTTCGTCGTCCAGCCCACAGGCGCGAAGGGCTCGGGCCTGTCGGTCTTCCGGATCGAAATCGGCGAAAAGCACCTGCGCGACGAGGTGGAGAGCTTCCGGCTCCTGTTGAAGGACCCGGGCTCCGATCCGGCGGAGCTCCAGGCCCGGGCCCGGCGGCTCTACGGCCTCCTGGTCCGCCCCGCCGAGGCACAGATCGCCAGGGCGCAACGAATCCTCGTCTCGCCCCATGGGCCCCTGCACACCCTGCCCTTCGCCGCCCTGGTGCGTGGGGACGGCTACCTCATCGAGTGGAAGCCGATCCATTCGGTGCTCTCCGCCACCGTCTATGGGGAGCTGGCGAAGTTGCGCCCGCCCCGGCGGGCTCCTGGCGAGGAGCGTCTCATCGCCTTCGGTGATCCCGTCTACCCCTCTCTGACGCCGGACGTCCCCGCCGATCCCGAACTCCGGGAGGCTGTCCGGCGCGGATTGGCCCTGCGGCCCCTCCCCTTGAGCGGCCAGGAGGTGAAGTCCATTGCCGCCCTCTACCCTCAGGCTGAGGTCTACCTCGGCCACGAAGCGACCGAAGAGAGGGCCAAGTCGATCGGGCCGGAGTCGCGCCGCCTCGTCCACTTCGCCTGCCACGGTCTCCTCGACGAGCGCTTCCCGCTCAACTCCGCTCTAGCCCTGACCGTGCCTGAGAAACCAACCGAAGGTCAGGACAACGGCCTTCTCCAGGCCTGGGAGATCTTCGAGAGCGTGCGCCTGGATGCCGACCTGGTGACCCTCTCGGCGTGCGACACGGGCCTGGGCCGGGAGATGGCGGGCGAAGGCCTCATCGGGCTCACGCGCGCTTTCCAGTATGCCGGCGCCCGTTCGGTTCTCGCTTCGTTGTGGGGAGTCGCTGATCGCTCGACCGCTCGCTTCATGCAGAGCTTCTACGGCTATCTCCACAGTGGCAAGTCGAAGGACGAAGCCTTGCGGGCAGCGCAGATCGACCACATCCGGGAGAGGGCCGGACCCTCCCACCCCTTCCACTGGGCGGCGTTCCAGCTTACCGGGGATTGGCAGTGACGACCGCGAGGAGATACTCGGCGAGGAGATCGCTGCCGCGCGGGTGCAGGCCCTCGATCCGGAGCCGGTAGCGCCCGGGGCCGAGCCCGGACACCGACACCGAAGTCCCGTCATCGCCCAGCAGGGCCTTGCCTGACCGGCGGGTGGTCCAGAGCTCCTTGCCGTCTCGATCGAGCAGCGCGAGGCGATACTCGTCGTAGCCGGGGTGATCGTCCAGGCGGACCGCCACTTTGAAGCCTTTCGCCTGGGCCGGAATCTGCACGGCATTCACCGCGCCTCCGCCGCGCAGGACGCCGCTCGCGGGAGTCTCCTGCCCGCGCAAGACGAACCGGGGAGAGACGGAGACCGCGATCTCCCGGGAGGCGACAGCGGTCTGGCCCTGCCCTTCCGGCGTCTGGCGGGTCCGTCGGAGCTCTTCCAGCTCAGACGTCAGCGCGGTGATCTGGGCCTCGAGCTCATGCACCCGGCTGGCCTCGAGCTCCGGGTGCGCACGTGCGGCGGCGAGCTGACGCTCGGTCTCCGCAAGGGAACGCCGGGCAGCAGCGAGCACCTCCTCCCGCTCTTCCAGCCGCTGCTCGAGGCGGCTCAGATGCTGGCGCTCCCGCTGGATCGTGACCGCCGCCCATAGGGACAAGCCGAGGACGGCGAGCAGCAGGGCGGCCGCCAGCCCCAACAGGAAGCGTGGAGCTCGCAGCCGCGGCGACCCGCGCCGGGCAGCGCCGGTGATGGGCCGGATCGCCGACACCTTCCACGGCAGGTGCCGGGCGAGAGATTCCCAAGCGTCCTGCCGGAGCGGCTCTGGACCCGCGGCCCCTCCTCCGACGGCAGCCGCTTCGAAATCCCGCAATTCGAGAAGCAGCCCCGCGCATTGTTTGCAGAGAGACAAGTGCTCCTGCAGAGCCTCGCGCTCCGCCGCGGACAGTGCACCCCGGTGATAGGCGATCAGGCGCTTCAGTCCGACATGCGATCCGATGCCCTCGGATTCCTCGGACGCGAGCTCGCGGAGCGCCGCTTTCAAGTCGATGCGGTTCTCGTCCACGGGGTCCCCTCAGAGATCAAAATCCGCGAAAGACTCTCCCAGCTCCATCTGCAGGCGCTTGCGGGCTTTGAACAGTTGGACCTTGACCGTCGAGGGGGAGATCTGGAGGATCTCGGCGATCTCGTCATAGTCGAGGTCCTGGAACACCCGCAGGCGCACGCAGCGCCGCATCTGTGCCGGCAAGCCGGCGACCGCCTGGGCAAGGAGCTCCCGCATCTCCTTGCCCAACAACTGCCGCAGCGGTGCAGGCGCCTCCGCGCCGCGCGGGCTTCCGCCGGCCGCCGCGGGTAGCGAGTCCATCACATCCTCACCCTCCAAAGCGACGGCGTGGCCGGCGCGCTTGCCGGCGGTGCGGTGGCGCACGGCTTTGATGGCCGTATTCGAGGCGATCCGGAACAACCAGTGCTCCCACCGAGCCTCGCCGCGGAACGACTCGATACCACGATAGACCCGAAGAAACGTCTCCTGGATCAGATCCTGGCACTCTTCCGTGGAAAAACCCCGGTACTCGAAGAAGCGGAACAGAGGCCAATAGAAACGGTCAAAGAGGAGCCGGTAGCTCTCTTCGCGGCCGGGGCCGTGGCGCAACCGCTGGAAGATTGCTTCGATCGGCTCGCTGGGCCGGCTCATCGCGCCAATCACCCTCCTCCTCCATTATAGACCGCGGCCGAACGCACAAAGCTCCGCAGTAAACCGGATCGCCGGTTTGGGGTCTTTCTTGGGCGCAAGGGCATCTGGCTCGGCTCTTCCCTCGCCTGGAATGCCTTGCCTCACGAAACGACGAAATCAAGGAGAAAATCATGAGTCTACGCGTCTACATTGCTCTCATGGTCATGGTCGCTCTCGCCACGACTTCCGCTAACGGACAGAGCTGTCAGCAGGGCGGAAGCCACATATGTGGTCCAAACTGCAACATTTATTACGACATCATCTGGGATCCCAACTTTTCGCAGACGACCTGCGGGGCGTGGCAGTTCGATCAGGGAACGCAGCGGGCTCTTTCAGGGACCTATTGCGGTGGTTGGCCAGCGCCGTTCGGTAAATTCAACGGGCCGAGCAATGGATGGCGTTCGATCTCCCAGTCCACGACCGCACAATCTCAAGGCGGCAACTTCTCGTTCCGATATGAATACGAGATCACCGACCCGTTGAACGACCCGCTCACGAGCCTCGACATTTGGATTGTCCAGCCGAATGGAAGCTGGTTCCACGTGGATCAACCGCCGGGCGGATCGCAGTGGTGCCGGACTCGGCAGAAGATCCTCGGATCCCATCCCGATTGGACCGGTCAGCCGCTGCAGATATATATCTTCGGGTATCTCCCCAATTCCAACTCGAACATCATCATTGACAACATCTCTCTTAACCAGAGCTGAGCCGATCGACCCAGCGCCGATTCGAGGACGATACAAACAGGAACGGTAGGGGCGCGGCCTGCTGCGCCCCTACTTGAGCGGCCTGACGCTCGCGCTGCCGCGCGACACTCGCAACGCCCAAGCTCACTCCACGCCTCCCTTCACCGTCGCCGCGAGCACCTTCAAGGCCTCGCCGTCCAGGCGTCCGAGAATCTCGCGGGCGTCGTCCCTTGCCTTCACCAGCCAGTCCCAATCTTCGGGCAGGCGCGCCATCCGCAACGGCGCGAGACCCGCCTGGCGGGTGCCCAATACGTCGCCCGGCCCGCGCAGCAGGAGATCCCGCTCGGCGATCTCGAAACCATCCTGGGTGGAGGCGAACACCTCCAGCCGCTCCTTCCCCGCCGCCGTCAATCTGCCATGGATGGCCACGCAAACGGACGCCCCGCTCCCCCGCCCCACCCGGCCGCGGAGCTGGTGGAGCTGGGCGAGGCCGAAGCGCTCGGCGCTCTCGATCACCATCCACGTCGCCTCGGGCACGTCGACCCCGACCTCGACGACCGTCGTCGCCACCAGCGCCCGCACCTCGCCGGCGGCGAAGGCCCGCATCGTCCGCTCGCGCTCGGCGGCCGGCATACGGCCATGGAGGACGGCCACCGGGAACCCCGCCAGCGCCTCCCGCACTCGGGACCCGACCTCCTCCAGGGAGGCGGGACCCGACCGGCCGCTCTCTTCGATGTGCGGCGCCACGACATAGGCCCTGGCTCCGGCGGCCACCGCTTCGCGCAGGCGGCAGTAGACCTGAGGACGGACCCGGACCGGCACCACCTTCGTGCTCACCGGGGAGCGGCCGGGGGGCATCTCGTCCAGGGTGGAGACGGGCAGGTCGCCCCACGCCGTGAGGGCCAGGGAACGAGGAATGGGCGTCGCCGTCATCACCAGCACGTCCGGCCGGTCGCCCTTGCGGCGCAGCAGCTCGCGCTGGGCGACGCCGAAGCGGTGCTGCTCGTCGATCACCGCGAGCCCCAGCTTGGGCAGCTCGACTCCTTCCTGAATGAGGGCGTGCGTGCCCACCACGAGCTGTGCCTCGCCGGAGGCGACCCGGGCCTTCAGCTCTCCATCCGCCGTGCCGCCGGTGAGCAGCACGGTGCGGTAGCGGCCACCCAGCAGCCGCGCGAGACTCTGATAGTGCTGCTCGGCCAGAAGCTCGGTAGGGGCCATGAAGGCGCCCTGGAAGCCGCTCTCCACCGCCAGCGCCAGGGCGAGAGCGGCCACCGCCGTCTTGCCGCTCCCCACGTCCCCTTGCAGCAGGCGGTGCATGGGATGAGGCGCGCCGAGATCGACGGCGATCTCGGTGAAGACCCTCTCCTGCGCCGAGGTCAGCGTGAAGGGAAGGCTCCGCCTCACCTTCCGCAGCGCCTGCGCTCCCAGCCGGTAGCGGCGCGACCGGGGCTCGCGGGCCTCCCGCCCGCGCCGCAGGGCGAGGGTCACCTGCGTCTCCAGCAGCTCGCCGTAGACGAGCCGGCGGTGGGCCGGCGTGCGGCGGGCGTTCAGAGCCTCGACGTCCTCTTCCCGGGGCCGGTGAAGGCTCTCCAGGGCCTCGCCCAATGCCGGCAGGCCGTGGCGCTCCAGCAACTCCGCCGGCAGGGTCTCCGGTATCCGCCGCAAATCGACCTCCGCCAGGAGGGAGTCCATAAGCCGCCTCAGGAGGGCCGGACCCAGCGGCTTCAGGGCCGGGTAGATGGGGGCGATGCGGGCGCCGTGAACCGCCGCCGCCGCCCGCTCGCACGAGGGGTTCAACAGCTCGAACCCGCCGCCTTTGGCCTCGCGGACCGGCCCGTGCAGCAGGTGATCTTCTTCCTCCGTCTGGTTCGCAAGATAGGGGCGATTGAACCAGACCACGGGCAGCCGGCCCGTCGCGTCCTCGACGAACCCCCGCACGAGGCTGAATCCTCGGCGGCGGGTGCGGATGCGGCGCAGCTCGACCAGCCGGCCGCGAAACGTCGCCGCCGTGCCGGCGGACGCGCTCGCCACGGGCGTCACGATACGGCGATCCTCATAGCGAAAGGGAAGATGATGCAGGAGCAGATCGCCCACCGTGCGGCTCCCCGCCGCGGCGAGAGCCCGGGCGCGTGCCGGCCCCACTCCGCGCACCTGGCCGAGGGGAGTATCGAGATCCAGGACTCTACGCGCCCTCGAAACGCAGGATCACCACTCCGAACCGCACCTCGTCGCCCGGGCGGATCTCGGCGGGAACGCCGGTCTCCAGGCGCTTGCCGTTCAGGAAGGTGCTGTTCATGGTGCCGATCTCCTCGCCGAAGAAGAACTTGCCGCCCCGGCGGTAGATCTTGGAGTGGCGGCGGCTCACCGAGCGCTGGTTGTCCACCGGCGTGAGATCGACGTCGGGGTAGATGCCGGTCACCGGGTCCTTGCGGCCGATGGTGGTCTCCGGACCGTTGGAGAGCGGGAACTCCATGCCGGAGGGGACGTGCACGAGCTTTTCCGGCCCCTCGGCCACCACCTGCGCCACCGGCCGTGGCATCTCGCGGGAGGCGGTGACCTTGGTCCCCAGGAAGGACTTCAGCATCTCGTCCGTCTCGCGCAACCGCCGCGAGAGCTTGCGCATCATGCGCACTGCGATCTCCGGGTTTCCCTGGAGGAGCTGATCGAAGGTGGAGCCATTGATCTGCAAAATGCGGATGTCGGTCAGCGCCCGCGCCGAAGCGGCCCGGGGAAGGTCCTCCAGCACGGACATCTCGCCGAAGAAGTCCCCCTTCTCCAGCACGGCGAGGACCTGCTCGTCGTCGCCGACGACGTTGAGGATCTCCACCTTCCCCTCGTTGATGATGTACATCTCGGTGCCCAGGTCGCCCTCCTGGAAGATGTACTCCCCCGCCTTGTGCTCGGAGGTGTAGCCCTTCTTGGGCGTTCCGGGACCGGGGGTGCCCGTATTGCTGGTGGTCTTGAAAACTGTATTGGCCATCGGACCCTTATCCCTCACCGAATACGAGCCGGCCTGATTCCGTGTCCAACCGCGCCATCCTCCCCAGGGGAAGCGTACGGTTCGGCGGTACATGACCGCTCGCCAGCCCCACGCCCAGCGGCCAGGAGTAGCGGGCAAGGCTATCGGCGATCTGCGCCGGCCAATCCACCGCCTCCGGCCCAGGTTCCGGGGGCTCTCCCAGGTGGCCGACGATCATGCCCGCGATGTTTTCCAGAGTACCCGACAGTCCCAGGTGGGTCAACATGCGATCGATCCGGTAGGGCGGCTCGTTGACGTCTTCCCAGAGGACGACGGCGCCCGCGAGGTCGGGAGCCCAGGGCGTGCCCAGGGTGGCGGTCAGCAGGCTCAGGCAGCCTCCCAGCAGCACCCCACGCGCAATTCCGGGCCGAATCGTCGCGAACGGCAGCGTGCCCGGATCGCGGCCGGCGAGGGCATCGAGAAACGAGGCCTCGTCCTCGGGCGACATCCCCCGCGCCAGGTCCGCCGCCACCATGGGGCCGTGGAAGGCCACCAACCCCAACCGGCGCACCACTTCCAGCAGGAAGGGCGTGAGGTCGGAGAAACCCATGTAGGCCCGGGGCCGGCGGGCGAGAAGGTCCCAGTCGAGGCCGGGGAGGACGCGCAGCACGCCGTGGCCGCCGCGGGCGAAGAGGATGACCGGCAGATCGGGATCGGTCGCCAGACGGTGGAAGGCGGCGAGGCGCTCGGCGTCGCTGCCCGCGAACAAGCCGTGCCGCATCAGGAGGTTGTCCGCCAGCACCGGCTCGAAGCCCAGGCGCTTCAGCGCGGCCACCCCCGCTTCGAGACGGCCGGAATCGACGGGGCCGGACAGGGCGGCCACCCCGACCCGGTCGCCGGGGCCGGCGGGAGGCGGGAGATGAGCGGGAAGAATCAAGACGCCGGAGAGCTCCGTAAGCCGAGTTCTGTATCCCCGGCGCCGAAGCGCCGGATCAGTGGTCATTCCTCTGGGACCGGCGTTGCCGCCGGCCTCAAGCAACCTACCCGGAAACGGCCTCGCGTCCGGCGAACCGGACACGAAGGCGGGACGGGCAGCCCGCTGGTCCGTTCCCCTATTTGGTCTTGCTCCGCAGGGGGTTTACCAAGCCTCGTCCGTCACCGGCCGAGCGGTGCGCTCTTACCGCACCGTTTCACCCTTACCGGACTCCCGAAGGCGCCCGGCGGTCTATTCTCTGTTGCACTTTCCGTCGCGTCGCCGCGCCTCGTCGTTAGCGAGCCTGCCGCCCGTAGGAGCTCGGACTTTCCTCTCCGCACCGGCTTTGAGACCGTGCGGAGCGACCACCTGGAGCTCTCCAGCGGCGCCATTGTACCCTACACGGGATTTTTCACCGGGTCCGCGGGTTCGGCTGCGGCCACGGCACGTCGATCTCCTCGCCGTCGGGGTTCAGGACCTCCACCTCCGGCACCTCCCGGGTCTTCCGCCGGCCGGCCGCCGAGGGCGACGCGGCGTCCGTGGAGGGAGGCCGCAGGGCCTCGCCGGCAGCCAGCCGCTCGCGCACCTGCGCCAGCAGCGCCGGCAGCGCCGGATCCCGCGATCCCAGCTTCACGGCCCGCTCCAGGTTCTCGGCGGCCACACGCAGCCAGCGCGAGTTCTTCGCCTGCAAGGTGCCCAGCAGGGCGCAATACTCGGGCCGGCTGTCGTCGGCCCGCACCGCCTGTTGAAGAAGCTCGATGGCCAGGTGGTAGTCGTGGCCGGCCATCAGCTCCGTCGCCCGCTGGTAGTAGCCTTGAGCCACGCCCCGCACTTCCTCCCGGCGCTGCTCCGCGCCGGCTCCGAAGGCGGCGGCTCCCCAGGCCCCTGGATCGAGATCGCGGTCGTAGACCTTGCGCCGGTCGGTCTGGATGAGAGTGAGGTAGGCCAGGGTGAGCCGCTCGAAGAGCATCTCCAGCACCCCCTCCCGGCCGGCGAGCCCGAGGCGGCCGGCGTTGGCGGGATGTACCAGCCGGGCGATCTGGTCGTACGCTTCGTGCACCTCTTGCGCCCTGGCCGTCGCGGGAATGCTCAAGAGGTTGTAGAAGTTGGCCTCTCCCACGTCGCGCAGCATCCCCGCCACGCGTTGCCGATGGGCCTCCGGATCCAGGTCCGGCGGGAGGTCCGCCAGCCTGCGACCGATCCGGTCCAGGAAAAGCCGGAGCTCTTCGTCCGTCGGGCGTTGCGCCGTGCTGCTTCGATTCTCCATGCGAGTCCATGGCATTCTATCGCGCAAAGGTGCGACCGCGAGTCTTTTGCCGCGCAAGCTCGCAATTCTTGCGTAGACCCCCGAGAATCGCTTTAGATCACGACGTCGGGAAGAGGAGGATCGGTGGGGGCTCCCCGCGAGCCTCCTCGTGGAGCTGCGCGAAGATGCTCTGGCCCACGGCGGGGCCCAGGGCCTTCTGGAGATCTTCCAGGCTGGCCTCCTTCACGCCCTGCGGGCTGCCGAAGGTCCGGACCAGCAGCTTGCGGCGGCGCGGGCCGACGCCGGAAAGCTCGTCCAGCCGGCTGTGCAGGGTGCGGGCGGAGCGCCGGGCGCGATGGCGGGAGACGGCGAACCGGTGGGCCTCGTCGCGGATCTCCTGGAGCAGCCGCAGGCCCGCGTCGTCGCGACCCAGGCGTAGCGGCTCCGGCAGCTCGGGGGTATAGATCTCCTCCTCCCGCTTGGCCAGCGAGCAGATGGACGTCTCCTCCACCCCCAGCTCGGCGAGGGCCGCGAGCGCCGAGTTGAGCTGGCCGCGGCCGCCGTCGATCAGGATCAGGTCGGGCATCGCGCCCGTCTCCTCCAGCACCCGCTTGTAGCGCCGCTCGACCGCCTGCCGCATGGAGGCGAAGTCGTCCGGCTGCGTCAGGTCGCGGATGTTGAAGCTCCGGTAGTCGCTCTTGCGCATCCGCCCCTCCTCCCACACCACCATCGAGGCCACCGTCTCGCCGCCCTGGAAGTGGGAGATGTCGAAGCCCTCGATGCGCCGCGGCGGCTCCTCCAGGCTCAGGTGGCGCTCCAGGGCCGTGGCTCCCGGCGCCACCTTGAGCCCCCGGAAGCGCCGCTTGTGAGCCAGCTCCGCATTGTGCATGGCGAGGGCCACCCGGTCGGCTTTCGGTCCTCGCGAGGGCATGCGCAGGTAGACTCTCTCGCCCTTCCTCTCCGACAGCCAGTCGACCAGAGCCTCCTCGCCGTCGATCGCCACCGGCAGGTGGATCTCCTTGGGGATGAACGTGGTGCGGTCATAGACCTGGGGCAGCACCTCGGAGAGCAGGAACTCGGGGGTGACGTGGCCCACGCCCTCCCAGAACAGCTCCCGGCGGTCGAGCACCTGGCCGCCCCGCATGATCAGCGAGGCCACGGCCGCGTTGCCGCCCGAGATGTGGACGCCGTAGACGTCGAGATCCTCGTCCTCCACCGACGACAGCTTGCGCCGCTGGCTGATGGCCTCGACCTCGGCGAGCGTGTCCCGCAGGTGGGCCGCCCGCTCGTAGTCCTCGGCCTCGGCGGCCTCCCACATCTCCCGCTTCAGCCGCTTGGCGAGCTGCTCGTTGCGGCCGGCGAGGAACAGCCGCGCCTCGGCCACCGCCTCGTCATAGGACTGCTTGGTGGTCAGCCCGGCGACGCAGGGGCCGAGGCAGCGGTGCATGTCGTAGTACAGACACGGCCGCTCCAGCGAGCCGTCGATCTCGATACGGCAGACGCGGATCTGAAACAGCTTCTGGACCAGCTTGATGGCCTTGCGCGCCAGCCCGCCCGGCAGGAACGGCCCGAAGTACTCCGCGCCGTCGTCGCGGATGCGGCGGGTGAAGGCGATGCGCGGATACTCGTCCTGCAAGGTGATGCGGAGATAGGGGTACGTCTTGTCGTCCCGTAGCAGGATGTTGTAGCGGGGCTTCTTCTTCTTGATCCAGTTGTTTTCGAGCAGCAGGGCCTCGGACTCGGAGTCGGTGACGACGAACTCCAGGTCCACCGCCTCGGCCATCATCACGGCCAGCCGAGGCTCGTGATCGCGCGACAGGTACGACGTCACCCTCTTGCGCAGCGACTTCGCCTTGCCGACGTACAGCACCTTCCCGCCGGCATCCTTGAAAATGTAGATGCCGGGCTTGTCGGGAAGCTCGTGAATGCGCTGGGAAAGGAGCTCGTGATCCGGCATGGCGTCCCCGTGGGGACAACAGGATAGCGTGACCGGGTATGCCCGGGTAGGCCTGCCTGACGCGGAAGGTCGCTCAACCTCCGTCAAGCCAGGCGACAGCGTACTCCGGGACATGCTACTCTTTGTGTCATGGCACTACACGCCCGAGCGCAGGCCCTGGACGAAACAGACCCCCTGCTGGCCGATATCGCGAAGATCGTCCCGGATGTGGATGCCTGGCTGGATTCGCCAAACTACAGCCTGGGGGGAAGACGACCGCGGACCCTTCTCCAGACAGAGAACGGCCGTTGGCTCGTCCACAATCTGGTTGAGGCCGTCAAGCACGGCATGATTACGTGAGAGCGCCATTCTCTGACGTAGCCAGTGGCATTGCCCTGGCTCCGGAGAGTGGGACCTGGTATCGGGCTCTCCCGACCCATTTCCTTCCAACCGCTCTCTCGACCCGCCATACGTCCACCGTTCCCAGCCGTTTCAGCGATACGAGCCCCGCGTCTCCGGGATTTGAAATCCTGTATCTGGCGGAAAACCATTTTGTCGCTCTCCTTGAAGTGCAGGCCCTTCTGGGCTCTCCAATCACTCCAGGAGGCTTGGTCCCTTCCCCTCACAGCACCTGGACGACTCTCAACGTCAACGTTTCACTCCAGCATATCGCGGACCTTACCGATCTCGCTTCGCAAGATTATCTGGATGTCACGGCCCAGGAGCTCACTGGCGACTGGCGTGGGTATCGTCTACGGAGTCCAGGCACTACCGTCAAGGGGCCGACAGGATCGGCCCCCACGCAAGAACTGGGATCTGCGCTCTTCGGAGTGCCGAAGCTGGAAGCCTTCAAAACGCTCTCTTCGAAAGCACCGTACCACCAGATCCTGGCCATCTTTCCCCAGAAGCTGCAGCGCAGGAGTCGAATCTCCTGGTTCAACCCGCTGACCGGCAAGGAAGAAGCAATCCGGGCGAAAGGCTCTTTGTAGACTCTGGGGGCCATCCCCGCGTTCTCACCTGACAGCCTGGATCTCCTTCAGGAAAGCCTCCAGATACCCACCCCAAACCGCCGGCAGGGAGTGCGTGCCGTGCCCACGCGTCTCGTCGCTGATCGGGATCAGCACGAACTTCCCGTGCTTGACGCGCGGCATCAGCTTCTCCATCAGCCCCAACTCGGGCGGATTGACCTGGTCGTCCGCCGAGTTGATGGCGAGGACGGGGGCCACGATCTTCTCCAGGTCCTTCGACGGGTCGTAGTCCCGCGAGGCATCGAAGGCGTAGAGAGCGTCGTTGGCGTCCAGGCTCGCCCCCCGGCGCGCCATCTGCTCGGTGAGGAAGGCGTCCGCCTGATCGCGGGTGGGCGCCGTCTTCTGCCACTGGAGGGGGCTGCTGGTCATCATCAGAAAGATGTGCAGAAAGCCCATTATGCCCTGCCGCGGCTGGGTCTTGTACTCGCCGTGCCGCCACTCCGGATCGCCCTGAATGGAATCCATGGCCATCCTGCGCATCATCCGGTTGCGGCCGGCGATCTGGGTTGGCGCGCTCGCCAGCGGCACGAGGCCGTCCATGAAGCCGGGGTACCTCTCCCCCCAGACCCAGGTGTGCATACCTCCCATGGACGTGCCCATGACGAGGAACAGATGGTCGACCTTGAGCCCCTCGGTGAGCAGCCGGTACTGCGCGGTCACCATGTCGTCATAGGTGTAGCGGGGGAAACGCATGTGCAGGCCGTCGCTCGGCTTGCTCGACTGGCCGTGGCCGATGCCGTCCGGCAGGACGATGAAGTACCTGGCGGCGTCGAGGAGCTGGCCCGGGCCGAAAAGCTTTCCGGCGAAGGTCTCGGAAACGAAGTTGCCGCCCGAGCCGGTGGTGCCGTGCAGGATGAGCACGGCGTTGCGCGTCACCCCCTGGGCATCGCGCACCGGGTGGCCGATCGTCCGGTAGTGGAGCTTCAGCTCCGGCAACGTCTCGCCCGTGCCGAAGCGGAAATCATGGAGGACGAAGTCCGCCTCCTGCGGGTCGGGATAGGAGGCACCCGCCGCCGGCAAGGCGAAAAAACTCAGGACGACGAGGACAGACAAGATCCGAGACCGTACCGTCATGGTTCCCTCCCGAGGGATTCATCATCCCACGATCCGCCCGGCCCAACCTCGTCAGGAGACGGTATAGTCTGGAAACCATGAAACGGCGGCTCCTGATCCTGGAGGACGAGGCGGCCATCCTGAGCGCCCTCGAACGCTTCTTCATCGCCAAGGGTTACGCCGTCGACGCGGTCGCCGAGCCGGCGCAGGCGGAGGTGCTCCTGTCGTCCCGCTCCTACGACGCCCTCGTCACCGACCTCCGGCTGGGAGACAGCCAGGGCACCGAAGGCCTCGATATCGTCACCCTCACCCGCGAGCGCTGCCCGGCCGCAAAGATCGTCGTGCTCACCGCCTACGGCTCTCCCGACGTCGAGCAGGAAGCCCGGCGCCGCGGCGCCCACGCCTTCCTGCACAAGCCCGTCCCCCTCGCCGACATCGCGGCCGAGTTGCAAACGCTGTTGGCGAACGCCTGAGAGAGCTGACGAGGAGCGCCTGCTCAGGCCGCTCCCGATGGCGGCAGGTCCAGCGTCAGAAGCGCCCCCCCTTCGGGCAGGTTCCCGGCCCGGATGCGCCCGCGGTGCTCCTCCACCACGCGCTGCACGATCGACAGGCCGAGGCCCGTGCCGCCGCGGCGGCGGGTGAAGAAGGGGTTGAAGACTTGCGGCAGGTCCCCTTCCTTGAAACCGCTGCCTGAGTCTTTGAAGAGGCTGCGCACCCAGGCTCCCCCGTCCTCTTCCCATTGCATCGTCTCGACCACCACCTCGCCGCCGCGCGGGGTGTGCTGGATGGCGTTCTGGATAAGGTTGGTGAGCGCCATGGCAAGGCGGCGGCGGATCATCCCCACCTGCACCTCGCCGGCGGCAAGGCGGGCGATGAGACGCACGCCGCGCGCCTTGGCGAGGACTCCACAGTCGGCGACGGACTGGGTGAGGAGCTCGTGGAGGGAGCCGGGGGTGAGCGTGCGGCCGAGCGGCTTGCCGTATTCCAGCAACTCGGACATCAGCTCGCTCAGCCGCGTCGTCGGCTCGCGCAGGGTCTCGAGGGCGCGGCGGACCGCCTCGTCGCCGACGCTCGCGACCAGCGCTTCGAGCGTCGCGGAAATGGCGAAGAGCGGATTGCGCACCTCGTGGGCCAGGCTGCCCACCAGGTGGCCGAGAGCGCCCATCACCTGCAGACGGGCGCGCTCCTCCTCGGCGCGCCGGCGCTCGGTGACGTCGCGGAAGCTCCAAACCCGGCCGACGCTCCGGCCGCCGATACGCTGCGGCTGTGAATACCGTTCGAACACCCGGCCGTCTTTGAATTCGAGGACGTCCTGGCTCTCGGCCTCCGGCTGCGCGTAGAGCTCCCGCACCCGGGCGACGAAGTTTTCAGGGTGAAGGAGCTGGTCGAGCACGGCGGCGACCGCCCGCTCGTCGTCCCGGCTCTCCATCACCGCTTTCGGCAGCCGCCACATCTCGGCGAAGCGCTGGTTGGAAGCGACGATTCTGCCGCCCTCGTCGACCACCAGAAGACCGTCGGCGGTCGATTCGAGAGTGGCCTGAACGAGGGAGAGCGACTGCCGGAGCGCGGCGTTGGCCTGCATCAGCTCCTGCGAGCTCAAATCCATGGAGCGCTCCAGCATCGCCCGGTCGTCGTCGGACTGCCGGTAGGCCGCGTCGACGGCGTCGACGAACGGCTCCAAGTCCGCCGGGATCTCCTCCAGGCTGCCGAAATAGCGCCGAATCTGCCGCGCGAGGAGACTGTGCCGGCCGCTCATGCTCACGGCTCCGCGAGGGTGGTAATGGTCATCGTCTGATTGTGCAGCTCGCATCGCGCGCTCGGCGTGAACGGGGAGATCTCGCCATAGGAATAGAAACCGGCCAGCACCGCGCCGCGACCCAGCACCTCGCGGACCGCCTCGACCTCCTCTTCCACTCGCTGGCCGAGGACCAGCTTGCGGCCGACGCAACTGACCAGGAGCGCCAGCTCGGGGGAAACCGCGCCACAGCTCGTCCGTGCGGCGCCCGCCGCTCCGTCGATGAGGCGGTCGAAGTTGGCCCGCATCAAGCGCGCATACGTGCCCACCGGCATGTCGCCGGCGAACGTCATGCTGCTCTCCTCCTCGCTGACCCCCAGGATCGTGCGCACCAGCGGCGTGTCCCCCGGCTCCGTCCGCAGGCTCAACGGAAAGAGCAGCGCGCTCGCCGGCAGATCCGCGGCATGCGGTCCGAGATAGGTCTTGTACAGCTCCAGGGCCGACCGGCCGTCGAGCTCGTAGAGCACGTTCCCCTGCGAGCGGGTGATCAGCCGCTCGGGACCAAACGCATCCCAACCGCCCAGAGACGAGTAGCCGACCTGCAGACCCGGGCCGTAGAAGCCGAGCGCGCCCGCGGTGCCCGCCGCGGGCTCGCCGCCGCAGACCACCAGGGTCTCGCGGAAGCGCGAGCCGTCACCCGACAAGCCCCCGGTCACCGTCACCCCGTGCGGCAGGCCGCCCGCGAGACCCTTCACCAGAGCACTGCCGTTGACGTGCAGCCCGTCGGTGACGACGAAGACGTGGACCAGCCCCTCCGGGTCGAGCGCCGCAGCCAAGCGCTCGCCCGCTCGGAAGCTGTCCTCCAGGTCCGCGGTACACACGCCGACGATCCGCGTCGCCGCGAAGCGGACCGCGGTGACGACCAGGGAATCGTCGGAGACCTGGGTGTCGTAGATGTCCCCCGCCGTCGAGCAGCCGAAGCGGAAGGCGCCGGGATAGGCCGCGCACGCCTCCTCATAGGGTCCCGGCTCGCGCAGCCGGTCCGTGGCGCCGAACACGAGCAGGAGATCGGCGTCCGCCGCCCCGGGCCGCCGGGGCTCCCAGCCACCACCCACCGTCCAGCGAAATTGATCGATCCTCAACGCTCACCCCGAACCACCCGCCAAAAGCGTCGGTCCCAGCCGCAAAGTCTCATGCAACCTTAAGAGAAGTTTGTGGGATCCAGAGTACCACGAAAGGCGGGTAGGCGACGCTCTATGGTTTCCTCCCTACCGGCCTATCGTTCCACGATCCGTGCCCGGCGCACGAAGTCCAGCCGCGGAAACTCGCGGGCCAGATATTCGTTGCCGCCCGTAAACAGGGGCTCCTGCTTGCCGGCGCGAATCCCGCCCCCCGCCGTTTCGGCATACTCGGCGTTCAGCGCGTCAGCCACTTCCATCCCCTGGATCACTCGTCCGAACGGTGCGAATCCTTGCGCGTCGAGCGTCGCCGAATTATCCCTGAGATTGACGAAGATCTGGGTCGTCCGGCCGTCGGGAACGGCGAAGGCGTAGGCAACCATGCCGCGCTGGTTCGATTCGCGGCGTGGGTCATCCGAAATCGTCCGCTCCCGCCAAAGCTTGGAGACCCGCGGATCGCCATGGATGCCGAGTTGCGCCCACTTGCCCGCGATCACCCGGAAGAAACGCGCCTCGTCGTAAAAGCCGTGCCGGACGAGATTGTAAAAGCGGTCCACGCCATGAGGAGCCCACTCGCGGTGCACTTCGATCACGATCAGGCCCTTGCTCGTCTCCAGCCGTACCCGGAAGAGATCCGGCGCCTGCCGGTTGACCTCCGGAGACTCGGGGTGCAGAAGAGCCCGGTCGCGAACCGAGGTACAGGCCCACAGAAGAGCGAGGAGAACCAAAGCGGGCACGCGGCGAATCACGCGGACTCCGTGACGAGAGACTTCCGCTCCGGCGCGACGAAGCGCGCCAAAATGGGACCGAACACGGCGAGCAGCAGCACGTAGGCCGCCGACAGCGGCCCCAAGCGCGGCTCCAGGCCGGCGCTCACGCCCAGTCCCGCGATGACGATGGAAAACTCGCCGCGCGCCACCAGGGCGGCTCCGGCCCGCCAGCGGCCGGGTCCCTCGATCCCTGCCCGGCGCGCCGCCAGCCAACCCGTGAGCAGCTTGGTCAACGCCGTCACGGCGCCCAGCACCGCCGCCAGGGGCAGCACCTTGGGCAGGCTGGACGGATCGATCTCCAGGCCGAAAAAGAAGAAAAACGTGGCGGCGAACAGGTCGCGCAGAGGCGCCAGCATCCGGTGCGCCCGCTCGACGAGCGCTCCCGTCAACGCGATGCCCACCAGGAAGGCCCCCACCGCCGCCGACACCTGAAGCTTCTGCGCCACACCCGCCACCAGTAGGACGAGGCCGAACGTGCTGAGCAGGATGATCTCATCCGACTGATGCGAGACCGCGCGGCTGATCGCCTTGTCGAAGCGCAGGGCGACGAACAGCACCACCCCTACCGTGGCGAGAGCGATCAGGATGGACACCATCCCCTCCCGCCATCCGCGGCCCACGAGCAGCACGGAGACGAGCGGCAGGTACAGGGCCATGGCCAGATCCTCCAACACCAGCACCGAAAGAATCGCCGGCGTTTCCGGATTGTTCATCCGCCCCAGCTCTCCGAGCACTTTGGCGATCACACCGGACGAGGAGATCCACGTCACGCCACCCAGCAGCACGGCGGCCAGCGTTCCCCATCCCAGCAGGAACCCGGCGAGGAGGCCGGGCAGAAAATTGAGCGCGAAATCCGCCAGCCCCGACGGCAGCCCCGTCCGCAGGCTCGCCCCGAGCTCTTCGCCCGTGTACTCCAGCCCGAGCATGAAAAGCAGCAGCACGACGCCGATCTCCGCGCCGATGTGCACGAACTCCTGGCTGACGTTGAGCGGCATCAGCCCGCCGTTGCCGAACGCGAGCCCCGCCAGAAGATAGAGCGGGATGGCCGAAAACCCCCACCGGCTCGCGAGGCGCGCCAGCACTGCCAAGCCGACGATCGCCGCTCCGAGCTCGATGAAAATCCGTGAAATGTCGCTGGAGGCAGCCAAGGCGATCGGCATTGCCAGACTATACGCGCTGGAGGCGGCCAAGCGGCCACGACCCGGGGAATCCACTCACCCCGCGAAGGCTTCGCGCAGGATTCGGACGAGCCGGGCACGACGGAACGGCGCGAGGAGAGGCTCCAGGTCTCGTTCGGCGAGGAGCGGAGGAGGAGATGGGGCCGCCTTCAGGATCGTCGCAGGCACGGGGAAAAGTTGATCGATCGTCTCCTCGGGGGCGGTCCGCGCCACATCCATGCGGCGCTCGGGCGAGGTCAGGAGCTGGTAGGCGCGATGGATGCGCGCGAACTGCTGCGGAGCGAGCTCGGGCGGGTAGCGGCGCACCAGCTTGCGATAGGCGCGGGTGATCTCTTCGGCGCCGGCCGCGGCCGGCAGTCCCAGGACGGCATGCGGAGTCTCCAAGCTCAGCTCCTCAGTCGATCACGGAAAATCCAACCCGAGTTGGGGGACGCCACCACTGCGGCGGCGAGATTTCTTCTTCGGCCGCGGCCGGCGGCGAGGGCGATCACGCTCTCGCCTCATGCTCTCGACTTGGTCGATCGCCTCGAGGCTCTCATGAAGAACTTGGCGGCCTTCCTCCTGAAGCCCAGGGGAGGCGAGGACCTGCTGGACCTTTTTCCTCAGCCGCTGGAGACCGCCGTCGTCGATGGCAACGGCGAGCATCGGCACGATTGGACCCCAGAGCTGCCACCGGTCGTCGAGACGGTCGACCGCCGCCTGGGCGAGGCCGCGAAGGGCCACCTCCATGCCCTGCGGTGCCCAGGGAATGAGAGCATTTTCCAACATGTGGAGGGCGGCGAGGATACTTTCGCAGCCGGGAGAGCCGGCCAGGAATCGGGCAACCCGCTTCTCCACCGCGGGCCGGTCCGGCCGCCAGCAGTCGATGAACAGCTCGACGGCTGCGAAGCCGAGCGTCCCTCCCAGTGCCGGACGCAGGAGCTCCAGCGACACGCGGGCGCCGGTGTGTGTCCGGCTTGCCGACTTGGGATCTCCCGCGGCCTCGAAAGCCGACACACACAAGACCTCCGCGAGGATGTCGCCCACCTCCCGACCCACGATCTCCGCGACCTGCGCCCAGGCGCCAGCGGAAAACAGCGGCTTCAGCTTGTCGAGGATCCGGGCCAGGCGCCGCGGCCCCTCCTGGGCGACCTGGATCATCAGCCGCTGCTCGACCGGCCCATTCCGCGCCTTCGCCCCGCCGGCGCCACCGAGATGAGATTCCAGGGCGCGGAGCAGGCGGGGAGCGTCGGCGGCAATGGCCCCGGCCACGCCTGCGATCAAAAGGCCGGAGTCGCCGGGCTGATGCTCCAGCAACGAGAGCGCCGCCTCCGCCGTGTGGTCGCAGAAGCCGGCCACGTCGCAGAGCTCGAACAGCTCGTCGCGCAACACTCGCGCCACCTCGGCCCGCTGCTCCGGCGGAAAACGCCGGCCGACATCGACCGCCATCTCTCCCAGACGGACGAGGATGTCGTGGGCCGAGAGCCCGGTGAGACCCGGCGCCTGGTCTTCGTCCTCCTCGTCCCCATAGCCACGGCGACCCGCCCAAAGCTCCAGGCTCCACAGTGCCGCCAAGTCTCCGGAGCTGACGGCGGTACGGCTGCGCGACCGGAGCAGGCGGATCAGCTCCTCGTAGCGCCTTGACGCCAGGAGCTGCCGCGCCTGAGCCCGCTGGCGCAGATCAGCAAGCCCTCCTCCTGCCAGGTCCACATCCTGGGCCAGCAGAGTTGGCTCGGCGGCACAGAGGGCCACGAGCCCCGCCGATCCCTCCAGCGCCGCCACCCGTTCCAGCACGCTGCGCCACCGCGTCCGTAGCGCATGATGAAGAGGCGCGAGCAGAGGCGAATCGGAGGCGCCGAGCGCCGCCGCCCGTGGCCCCTGCTCACGGAGCCAGAGGATGACCGCCTCGCTCCCCCTCGCCTTGAGATTCTCGAGAGCGGCGAGCAGCGACAAATCCTGATCGGCGGCGGCGAGGAGGAGGCGGATTTGAGGGTCCTCCGCCGGAGGCAGGTTCCCCAGGGTCTGGAGCCCTCGGGCCAGGGCCTCGCGATCCGCCACGGTCGGGTCGAAACCTCGCGTTTCCAGGTTCTGAAGAGCAGCGAACAGCTCCGCCACCGCCTCCAGGTAGGGATCGTCACCCTGAGGCGGGTCCGGCGCGTCCCGAGCCAGGAGCTGAAGCTCCGCGAGGAGACGGTGCGGCAGGGCAGCGGCGGACTCTTCCTTGGCGGCCAGAACCGCCAGCCGCGAGCGGGCCGCGTCCAGCCGGCCCGCCGCCAGCTCCAGGACACCCTCTCCCAGAATCGCCAGAGGCCGCAACGGACCGCTCCGGCGCAGAGACCGAAGGAGGCGCTCGAGCCGGCCGAGGTCGCCGCCCGCCAGGCTCTGCCGTACGGCGCGGTCGGCCACCTCCGTCCATTTCACGGCGAAGGGCGAGCCGGTGAGATCCGCGACCTGCTCGGCGGCGAGGACCAGGATCTCGTCGTCGACGCCCCGCCGGTACAGCTCCTCGAGCCGCGTCAGAGCCGTCTCCTGGCGTTTCTGCTGCTTCTTGAGGCTCCGCTTCTTGCCGCTCACGGCTCGACCGCGACCTCCTCGGCCTCTTCCAGCAGCTCCAGGAGCTCCTCCTCGGCCGGATCAACGTCGTCCGGGCTGGCCTCGGGAGCGGCCAGAATCTCCTCGTAGGCTTCCGCCGCCGCCGCGAGGCGCTCCTTCAGCTCGCCGGGCGGCAGACCCGCGGCCAGAACCCGGGCCTTGCGCAGGATGTAGTTCTCGACCGCTCCGGCCGCTCCGGAGGTGACGGCTGCCGGCTCGCGCCGGCGGGTGGAAAGCGTAACCTCCTGACGATTGTCGGTGCCCTTCTGGTGGACGGTCACCCCGATGACGCCGTCGAGGTCGTAGCGGAACTCCACCAGCACCAGACTGCCGGCGGGGGCTGGCAGGAGCTTGAACGAAAAGTTGCCGATCAGGGTGTTCTCGCTACAGCGGGGGCTCTCGCCTTGATAGACCTCCACCTCCACCGCCTTCTGGTCGTCCAGCAGGGTCCGGAAGCCTTCGGACCGGGTCGCCGGCACCTGAGTGTTGCGGCGGATGATGGTGGAGAAATGGTCGGCCCTGCGGCCCCAGAGACTCGTCTCGTGGTCCAGGGTCTTGACGCCCAGCGAGTGGGCCGCCACGTCCACCAGGATGTGATCGAACACCTGGCCGCCCAGGATCGCCCCCTGGACGGCGGCTCCCAGGGCCACGCAAAGGGCTGGATCGACGGCGTGCTCGACCGGACAGGAAAAACGCTCCGACAGCAGCTCCCTCACTCGTGGGATGTGGGTGGAGCCACCCACCAGGATCACGAGATCGATGTCCTTCGCCGCCAGCCGGGCCTCGGTCAGCGCCCGGTCCACCTCCGCGAGGGTGCCGGAGAGCAGATCGTCGATCAACGCCTCGAAGCTCTGCCGGCTCACCTCCAGATCGAGGTGAAAGCCACCCAGCAGGGCCTCCTCCATCACCCGGGTATACGGATGGGTGGAGAGATCGATCTTGGCCCGCTCGGCGGAGTCTTCCAAGCGCGCGCGGAGTCGCAGGTCGTCGGGGAGCTCGCGGCCGGTCCGCTCCCGGAGCTGGGCGGCAAGGTGCTCCGCCAGCAGCCGGTCGAAATCGTCGCCGCCGAGCTGGTTGTTGCCGCCGCTCGACCGCACCTCGTTGATCCCGCCGCCGATCTCCACCACCGAGACGTCGAAAGTGCCTCCCCCGAGGTCGTAGACGAGAACGCGCTGGATGCCGGTTTCGGCACGTCCGGCGAGCGAGCCGGTCGGGGGAGCGAGCTCCAGGGGTCCCGCCGCCCGTGGCACGACCTTGCGGGCGACGAGACGGTCGTAGACGAGCGCCGCCGCGGTGGGCTCGTTGAGGATGCGGACCACGTCGAGGCCGGCCAGTTCCCCGGCCCGCAGGGTGGCGCGGCGTTGGCCGTCGCCGAAGTAGGCCGGCACGGTGACGACGACCCTCTCGATCGGCTCGCCGAGCGCCGCCTCTCCCATTACCTTCAGATAGCGGAGGATCTCAGCCGAGACCTCCTCGGGCAGCATCTCCCGGTCTCCCAGCCCCAGGGGCGCCTGCTCGCCCATGCGGCGCTTGACCGAGCGCACCGTCCAGGCCGGCTCCAGCACCTGGCGGTTGCGGGCTCTCCGCCCCACCAGGAAGCGATTCGTCTGGCGGTCGAGCCCCACCACCGAGGGCACGATGGGCTCGCCGTCGATAGGAATCACCCGTGGCCCTCCGGCCTCCATCACCGCCAGACAGGAGTTGGTGGTCCCCAGATCGATACCGAAAATCTTCTGCGTCGTGACGTGCGTCATGGATCTCCTCAATCGCGGCGGTTGACGATGACCTTTGCGGGACGCACCACCCGCTCACCCAATCGGTAGCCGGGGAGGATCTCCTCCACCACCCAGCCGTCCGGAAGGTCGGGCCGGTGCGCAATGCCACAGGCTTCGTGCCAACGGTCGTCGAAACGTCGGTGTTGGGCGGGAATGGCCTCCAGCCCCAGTGAATGCTGGAGGTTGCGCACTCGTACTTGGAGGAGAGAAAGACCTTCGCGCAAGGATCCGGGGGCGTCCGCGGCCGGACCGCCCGCCACAGGACCTTCCGTCTGCGCCAAGCGGAGAAGTTGGAGCACCGCCTGATCCATCTCCAGGAGCGCCCTGACCTGGGCGGAGCTCGGCACGGACGGCGGCGGAACGGCTTTCTCCGCAGGCCCGGAAAGCCCACCGACCGCCTCCTCCACCCGCGCCTGGAACAGCTCCTGGGCGTGCCCCTGGCGGAGCACCGCCTTGCGCAACAGGCTCAGCTCCTTGCCCAGGGCCTCCAGCAACTCGGTATCCCGGGCCTCCCGGGCTTCGGCTGCGATCGTCTCCCGCGGGTTGAGCTGCAAGCACTCCCTCCTCGTCGTCTCCGAGCCGATCTTATACTCGGGAAACGTGTCAAGGGAAGGGTGCTCCGCACCCGCCGTCGTCGCTGGAGGTAGTGATCTTCCGTCAGCCCGTGACGGTCAGGCTCTCACCGGCGGCCGGCCGCTGATCGGCAGGGTAACGAGAAAGCGGGTATCGCCGGGGCGGGATTCCAGCCTCATCTCTCCCCCGTGCCGGCCCACCACGATGCGGCGGGCAATGTCCAGGCCCAGGCCTGTGCCCTCTCCCATGGGCTTGGTGGTGAAGAAAGGCTCCCAGATCCTTGCCGCCAGGTCGGCGGGAATGCCGGGGCCGTCGTCGGCGATGACCACCTCGACCTTGCCGTCCACGCGCCGGGTGCCCACCGTCACGTTCCCACCGGCAGAGGCGGCATCGAAGGCATTGTCGAGGAGGTTGGTCCAGACCTGGTTGAGCTCGCCGGGAAAGGCGTGAATGGTCGGGAGCTGAGGATCGTAGTCGCGCTTCACCTTCACGTGCTTGACCTTCGCCTTGTGGCCGAGCATGGTGAGAGTGCTGTCGAGGGCGCGATGGAGGTCCGTCTCCGTCTTCTCGGTCAGCTCGCGGTCCATGTGCGAGTACTCCTTGATCGCACCGACCAGGCCGGAGATCCGGCGCGTCGCGTTCTCCATCTCGCCCAGCACGAGATGCAGGGCAACGCCCGACTCCACCCAGGAGAGCGCCGCCGAGAGGACTTCCTCGGGCATCCCGGCGACGAAGCTCTCGAGGTCGTCGACGGTCATCCCGGCGGCCACGAAGGTGGGAGCGAGCCGCCAGGCGTCCTTCACCTGCCGATCCTCCATCCAGTCCGTCACGGCGCTCTCGCGATCCGACTGCTCCAGCGGATCGAGCGTCGCGCCGGTCTGGCCGGCGCTCTGCTCGGACGTCGCGCGCAGACGGCAGAGCGTCGCCATCTGATCGGGCTCGACCCCTTGGCGGATCAGCCCGGAGGTGAGCGCGGGCAGGGCGGCGACGCGCTCCCGCAGCTCGGCGATCGAGCGCCCCAGCGCCGAGGCCGGATTGTTGAGCTCGTGCGCCAGCCCCGCCGACAGCTTGCCCAGCGAGAGCAGCTTCTCGTTCTGTTGCTCGACGCGGGTCGTCTCGCGCGCCCGGTCCGTCATCACGCCGATCAGCCGCGGCTCCAGGATGGGGATGGCGGCCAGCATGTCTTTGAAGAGATCCACGGAGACCGCGGCGATGCGGGTGGGACCGACGGCACGGACGGTGCTGATCCAGGTTCGCATGCGCGAGAAAGGCAGGACCCCGGTGATCTCGCCGGCCCTGGCGACGAAGACACGGGAGGTGTCGCCGCCCTTTTCGCGCCGTCCCATCATCTCGCCCGAGAGAATGATGGACATGCGGTCCGCCGGCTCGCCTTCCCGCGAGATCAGCTCGCCGTCCGCGAGATGAAGCTCCTCGGCATGCTCTGCGAGCCACTCGATCTCCGCCTCCGCCAGGTCCGCCAGCAGCGGAATGCCCCGCAGAGCCTGACGCAGCGGCTCCTCCCCCACCCTGCCGGTCTCCCCCGTCGTCTCGTCCATCGTGACTCCATCCTCGGTTTCGTGCGGGCTGTGGTTTCAGCCCTTCCCTGTTCAAACCCGGCCGGCCGGCCGGTGAATTTCCGCCGGGATATACTCGGCTCCTTTACAAGGGAGACGCCAATGTCGGGAACCCTGCAAGGAAAGATCTGCCTCGTGACGGGTGCGACGGCCGGCATCGGCCGGGCGACGGCGTTGGGGCTCGCGCGGCAAGGCGCTCTCGTCGTGATCACCGGCCGCGATGCGGCCCGCACCCAGGAGACCCTGGAGGCGATTCGAAAAGAGACGGGAAACGGGCAGGTGGAATCGCTGCTGGCGGATTTCTCCTCCCAGGCGGAAGTCCGCCGGCTCGCGGCGGAATTCCGAGCGAGACACGGCCGCCTCGACGTGCTGCTCAACAACGCCGGGGTCCTCCTGATGGAACGCGGAGTGACCGAGGACGGCTTTGAGCGGACGTGGGCGGTCAACCACCTCGCGAGCTTCCTCCTGACGCTGGAGCTGAAGGATCTGCTCGAGGCGAGCGCGCCCGCCCGCATCGTCAACGTCTCCTCGTCCATGCACACCGGCCGGACGCTCGATCCCGCCAAGATTCAGGAAGAGAAGCTCTACGGCATGGGCGGCTACGGTCAGTCCAAGCTGGCGAACGTCCTGTTCACCTACGCCTTGGCCCGCCGCCTGGCGAAGTCGGGTGTCACCGCCAACTGCCTGCACCCGGGACTGGTGTCAACCAGCTTGATGAAGCCCAAAGGCAACTTGGCCATCAAGCTGGGGATGGCCTTGATCCAATCCTTCCTCGCCTCTCCGGACAAGGGAGCGGCGACTTCCATCTACCTCGCGTCGTCGCCCGAGGTCGAAGGCGTCACCGGAAAGTACTTCGTCAAGTGCAAGCCCAAGCCCTCCTCGCCCGTCAGTTACGACGAGGCTCTTCAAGAGCGGCTCTGGGAGCTCAGTCTGAAGCAGACGGGCCGGAGCGCTTGACGCTCCTCTCAAAAAATCCCTGGTACATCTTGCTCGGGTCCAGCGGCGGCCCGACGAAGACCGAGGACTCGCCCCTTGGGCACCTGTGCCAGCCAAGCGGAAAGGATCTCTTGAGCGTGAGGTTCGTCGCACGCCGCGATGCCGCAATGGGGATGGGCGGGAGCAACGTGATCGGCGTCATGTAGGTGGCCGGGTGTACCCTCGCTACACTCCTTGCATAGAATCCTCGTGTTCGTCGACCAATCCTCGGCCGCACCTCCAAAGCTCTCGGCGACCGACGAAAGAAGCTCCAGATCGTTCCCCTCCGCTTCCAACTCCGCGACGAAAATCACGAACGCCGACGGCCGGAGACATGCCAACGCATCGAACACAGGTACCTGGTGACCTCCCACCATGCGGTAGCCGTTCGCAGCGCCGTCGTGCAGCATCAAGTCGCCCCATCGGTGACCGGAGCTCGGGAGTGGCACGCTGATCAGGACCGCCCGGGCGGGATCGATTCGGCGGGACCAGACCACTTCCCCCACGGCCAAGCGAATGGGGACGTGACCAAGCTCCATTTCGATCGGGCCCTCCCCTAGGGGAATGGAGATCCCGCAACTCTGCCACGCGCGGCGGGCTACATCCCACCGACCGAGGGCTGTGGCTGCAATCCCCGTGTTCCACCACGAGGCCTCGTCTGATGGATCGAGCTCGGCAGAGCGCAGGTTGCAATCGAGCGATGCCTCCCAGTTCCCGCGGTACTTGTGCATCAGCCCCAGGTTGTACCAGGGCACGGCCCATTTCGGCTTGGCTTCCGCCGCCGCCCGATACGCCGCCTCCGCCTCGGCGAAGCAGCCTTTGGCCGAGAGCTCCTGCCCTTTGTCGTTGAGTCGCTGAGCCTTCGATAAGGTCATGTTGGCCCTTCAGCCTGTGCCCAGCAGATTTCGCCCGACTGAGCCGCCGAGCCCTCTCAGGGCGTCCGGAGTGTGACCGACGGGAAATAGGTTTGGAAACGTCCTTTGTCCGCTGTTGCGAGCGGCCAACCCATGATCTGGGCATGGGCACCGATGAAGAAATCGGGCAGCGGCAGCGAGGGCGCGTCGCGACCGGATTCCGCGCGGCGGCGCTCCCGGTACTCCAGGTAGGCCTTCGCGCACGGTTCTGCGGCGGCAGCGGGGACATCAAGGAGGGTGATGCCCCAACTCCGGATGCGATCGGCAACAGTTTCCGGTTCGGCATCGCCCACGCAGATCTCCGCGAGGCTGACCGCATTGACCGCCGCTCCGTCCTCCGACACCCCCGCGGCGATCGTGCGCCGAGCCCACTCGAGGAAGGGCGACCCATCAGTGGAGGCGTAGATCAGGACGTTCGTATCGAGGAGGATCATGGCTCCCGGGTCATGGCCTTCAGGGATTCCCAGGACATTTTCGGCCGCAGAGGAGCGGCGGCGATGGCCTCGAGGCAACGAGCCATGCTCATCCTGGGTGCCGGCTTCGGACGTTCGAGGCGCACCAGGAGCAGGCGGCCTTCACCCTGGCTCTGGATGTCGAAGACATCCCCGGGTCTTGCCGCCGGAAGAACCACGCGCCGCTTGGCATCAGCAGTCGACATCGCCATGGTGGGATTCTCCCACCAAAGCCCGCCGAACGCAAAGCCGATGTGTGTGTCCATCGTCACGATGTGAGCGTCCATCGGCTGAAATGACGCGTCCATCGGCCCAGGCCCAGCACACAGACTTGGCCCCGCGGGCTCACCCAACGGCCAAGCCTCTCCCTCCGTATACTGGAAGACGAATCTCAGAGGGGAGGAAGGGATGGCCTCGAAGATCGGACGCCTCGGCTTGCGGCTCGCGGTGGGTGTTGCCCTTCTGGGAGCTGTTGCCTTGGCGTGGGCGCGCTGGCCGGTTCCGCCTCCGGGACGCATGGTCGACGTGGGGGGCTTCCGGCTTCACCTGGTGTGTGAGGGCGCAGGCTCGCCGGCCGTGATCCTGGACTCGGGGAGCGGTGCTTCGTGGCTTTCCTGGTTCCGGGTCCAGCCGGAGATCGCCAGGACGACCCGGATCTGCTCTTTCGACCGTGCGGGTATCGGGTACAGCGATCCGGGACCCCAGCCGCGCAGCCGGCGGTGCAGCGTCGAGGAGATGCGGACGCTTCTCGCCCGCGCCAGCGTTCCTCCTCCCTATGTCCTGGTCGGTCACTCTTTCGGCGGGCTCGACGTTCTGCTCTTCGCAACTCTTCACCCGGAGGAGGTCGCCGGGCTGGTGCTCGTCGAATCCTCCCATGAAGACCATTGGGCGCATGCTCCCCACGAGTTCTGGCAGATCCATCAGCAGGCGATGAAGGAGGACCGTCTCCTTGCCGAGAAGGCGGAACGCGGCGAGGCGATGCTTCCTATCTCCATAGTTCCAGGGCTCCCCTGGAAGGCGCGTCGGCAGCTTGCCGCCGTCTCCCGCCGGCCGGCCTGGTACCGGGCGACCGTCGAGGAGTCGGATATCGCCGAAGCCAGCCCGCGCGAATTCGCCGGGCTCCCCCATCAGCTCGACGTTCCCCTGATCGTCCTCTCCGCCGGCAGCCGTCAGCGGCCACCTTCGAGACCGTTGGAGCTTCATCAACGATGGGTGCGGATTGCTGGAGAGCTCCAGGACGATCTCGCGACGCGCTCCCGGAATTCACGCCACGTCACGGTCCCGGGCGCGGGGCACGCCATTCAGTGGGACCGGCCGAAGGCCGTGATCGATGCGGTGATGTCTCTGGTGGATCAACTCAGGGGGAAGTAGCTTCTCACAGGCTCGGGTGGGCGACCTCGGGGCCGCCCACCCGGCGAGGTTTCTAGCAGAGAGCCGTCGGACCACAGTCCAGCTTGCAGGTGGGATTCCCGCAGATGCTGCCGCTGATGCCGCCGTTGACGAACACAGCGTCCTTATCTTCCAGGGTCCGGAGAGTTTCCTTGGCCAGCACCAGCTTCTTGACTTGCTTTTTCATGACCGTTTTTCCTTAAGCTTGAAGGCCGCCTTCATTGGCTGCCTTGGCCAGGATAACGAAGCGAGCCAGGGATTCCCCTCACTGGATTTTTGAGGCGCAGAAGCCGTGAAATTCAGGGCCGCGCGGATGTAACATTCCACCTGCCTGCGGCGCCTAAGAGGTAGGGGGAGTAGCGAAACTTGAACGAATCACGGTTTCGAAGAGATTCCGAGAACGGTGCGAAAGGCCGCCGGTGCCGAGGCGATATAGATGGTGCCGTGGTGCTCGTCCGGCATGGGCCGGTAGAACCAGACGAGGCCCGGGGGGGCTCCGGCCCGTAGCGCGCCGGCCAGCAGCTCGGTGCCCCCCACGATGTCCTGTTCGTCGGCATGCGTGAGATACAGAGTCTTGCGCAGCTTGGGCTCGGCTTTCAGCCGGTCGGCGGCGCCGCGAACGAGGGAAAAATCGTTCCACCAGACGCTGGGGCTGAAGGCGATGTAGGTATCGAACAGATCCGGTTCGAGTAGAAACGTTTCCACGATGAAGAGACCGGCCAGCGATTCGCCGACAATCGCGGTCTCCTCCGCGGGGTGATAGCGCGAGCGGACCTCGGGCATCAGCTCCTGGCGAATGAACTGCCGGAAGGCTGCCGAGCCACCGACGTGCGGGGCGATCTTCTTGTCCTTTTCCTCCCGGGTGAGACCCGTCATATCGCGCCGGCGCTCAGTGTTCTCGATCCCGACCACGAGGAACGGCCGCATCGTCCCATCAGTCACCAGAGACTGCACGGTCTCCGTGACATGGGGAAAGTCCTCCGCCATGCCGCCGTCCGGCATGTACAACACCGGGAAACGTGCACCGCCTTGCTCGGTGTAGCCGGGAGGCGTGTAGACGTTGATCCGCCGCGTTTCGTGCAGTACCTTGGAGTCAATAGTGAATGATTGCGGCGGCGTTTCCGCGGAGAGGACCGTAGTCAGGCAGAGCGCCAGCGAGCAAAACAATGTCTTCATAGGACTATCCTATCGGCGGTCTTCTCTTCCTTGGCTGCCCGCATCTTGAGTGCCGGGTTGGTTTCGACATGGCTTGCCCAGAGGATCGCTTAGCGGAGCGGCTCGATCTTGCCGAGGGACTCGAGGTTCCTGGCCCGCTGCCAGCATGCCCTCAGCTCCTCTTGATGCAGCGACGCCCATTCAGCGACGAGACCGAGAGCGCGGGGAGGAAGCTCACCGGCGATGATCGCCAGGTTGTGAATGTCCACCACGGCTTCGGCCGAGCCGTAGTCGGCGTGGAAATGCGGCGGATTGTGATCGTCGAAGTACATCTTGATGACGATCCCGTAGAATCTGCTGATTTCAGGCACCGACTTCCGTCCGCGCCAGGTTGGGGAAGACCTCCTCGGGAGTCTTGCCGGTTAGTTGCAGGTAGAGATTATCTGAGCAGATCTCCACCTCGTCGTTCCAGGCGATCTCTCCATAAGGTCCGAGGTGCACCTGTTGAAATACCGTGTAGTCTCGCCACAAGGAGAAGACACCCCGGCCGGCGAGGTGAGACAGATCCACCTCGCCCTCCACGCCGTCAGCGAAGCGGACCCAGATCCTGTAGCCGGAAAGCGCCTTGACTTCGATCGGTTTCAACATGTTCCAGCCTCCGAATCAACAGTCTAACACTCACCCTCCCCTCACCCCGCGTAAATCTGCAGCTCCCGCAGCTCCCTGATCTGATCCCGCAGGGTCGCCGCCTCTTCGAACTCCAGGCGCTTGGAGGCGGCTTTCATCTCTTTTTCCAGACGGCTGATGCGCTCGGCTAGCGGCAGGTCGACATCGCCCGCCAGCTCGGAGAGACGGGTGGGGCCGGCCGAGTAGAGGTCGAGGTTGCTCATCGCCACCAGGGGGTTGTGGATGTCCTTCAGGATGGTCGCCGGCTCGATGCCGTGCTCCTCGTTGTAGAGGCCCTGCCGGACGCGGCGGCGCTCGGTTTCGTCGAGCGCCTTTTTCATCGAGTCCGTGCGGCGGTCGGCGTAGAAGATCACCCGGCCGTTGACGTTGCGGGCGGCGCGGCCGGCGGTCTGGATGAGCGAGGTCTCGCTGCGCAGGAAACCCTCCTTGTCGGCGTCCAGGATGGCCACCAGGGAGACTTCCGGCAGGTCCAGCCCCTCGCGCAGCAGGTTGATGCCCACCAGCACGTCGAACTCGCCGCGGCGCAGGCTGGTGATGATCTCTACCCTTTCCAGGGTTTCGATGTCGCTGTGCATGTAGCGCACCTTCATCCCGAGCTCGGTGAGGTACTGCGTCAGCTCCTCGGCCATGCGCTTGGTGAGGGTGGTCACCAGCACCCGCTCTCTCTTTCCCACGATCTTGCGGACCTCGGCCATGAGGTCGTCCACCTGGCCCTGGGCCGGACGGATCTCGATCACCGGGTCCAGCAGGCCCGTGGGGCGGATGAGCTGCTCGACGATGACGCCGCCCGTGCGCTCCAGCTCCCACGGAGCCGGTGTCGCCGAGACGTAGATGCGTTGCCCCATGCGGGCGTCGAACTCGTCGTAGGTGAGCGGCCGGTTGTCCAGCGCCGAGGGGAGCCGGAAGCCGAAGTCCACCAGGGTCTGTTTGCGGGAGCGGTCTCCATGGTACATGCCCCGCACCTGGGGGATGGACTGATGGCTCTCGTCGACCACCAGCAGGAAGTCGTCCGGGAAGTAGTCGAAGAGGGTCGGCGGCGGCTCCCCCGGGGCGCGGCCGGAGAGGTGGCGCGAGTAGTTCTCGATGCCGTGGCAGTAGCCGATCTCCTTGAGCATCTCGAGGTCGAAGCGGGTGCGCTGCTCCAGCCGCTGGCGCTCCAGGAGCTTACCCTGGGCTTCGAGCTCGTCGAGGCGCACCACGAGCTCGGCCTTGATGCCGTCGATGGCGCTCTCCAGCTTGTCCTTGGGAGTCACGTAGTGGGTCTTGGGGTAGATGGCGATGCGCTCCACTTCCTGGAGGACGTTGCCGCGCAGGACGTCGAAGCGGGTGATGCGCTCGATCTCGTCGCCGAAGTACTCCACCCGCACGCCTACGTCCTCATAGGCGGGGACGATCTCCAGCACGTCGCCGCGCACCCGGAAGCTGCCGTGGAAGAGGTCGAGCTGGGTGCGCTGGTACTGCATGTTGACCAGCCGCTGGAGGGCCGGCTCCATGCCCTCGTTGTCGCCGCGGCTGAAGAACTGGAGCATGCCGAAGAACGCCTCGGGAGCGCCGAGTCCGTAGATGCAGGAGACGGAGGCGACGATGATCACGTCCCGGCGCTCGAACAGCACCTTGGTGGCGCGTAGGCGCAGACGGTCGATCTCCTCGTTGATGCTGGTCTCTTTCTCGATATAGGTGTCCGTCGCCGGAACGTAGGCCTCGGGCTGGTAGTAGTCGTAATAGGAGACGAAGTACTCGACGGCGTTGTGGGGAAAGAAGCTGCGGAACTCCTGGAAGAGCTGCGCGGCGAGCGTCTTGTTGTGGGAAAGGATGAGCGTGGGGCGGTTCACCGCCTCGATGACCTTGGCGATGGTGAACGTCTTGCCCGAGCCGGTCACCCCGAGCAGGATCTGCTCCTTGTCGCCCCGGTCGAGGCCCTCGGTGAGCTGGCGAATGGCCTCGGGCTGGTCGCCCTGAGGCGTGAAACGCGAAACGATTTCGAATGCGGCCATGGAGGGATTGTATCGCGGTCCCTCCCCCATGGCCGGGGTGATGAGGGGGCCTACGTCGTCGTCCCCGACATCGGTGTAACCACCGGAGCCGGGCTGATCGCCGGCGTCGGTGCCGGAGTCGGCGCAGGGCCAGGCGTTGCCGCCGGTGGCGCCGGCTTCCCGGCCACCTCCTCCAGGGAGCCCGTGAAGTCCACGATGTCCTGGCGGGTGACGCTGGAGCCCTTGCGGGTGATCTCGATGACCTTGAACTGGAGCGGCTGAAGGCGCTCGGGGGGAACCTTGCCGTCCTGGATGGCCTTGCGCGCGTCGGCAAACGCCTGTTGCAGATTGGCCTTCTCCTCCGGCGTCACGTCCTTGGGGAGCTGCATCAGCAGGTTGTTCTCCATCTGCTGGAGCGACCACTGAAAGAGGGCGACGGCATGAGTGCCGACATAGTAGATGCCGCCCAGCACGGCGATGGCGCCGACCAGGACGACGATGACGCAGCCGACGACCAGCGGCTTGCTGCAGCCTCCGCTCCCCGGGGGGATCGGACGGGGCGTGGGATTGAACGGAGACGCGGGCGGGGGCGGAGACTGCGGTTCCATTCGGTCCTCCGAGGTTACCGGTAACGATGCTGGCTTGAGCGTCTTTCTATCACCGCCGGCCGTGGGCGGACAAGCCAAGCCCCCGCCGTGGCCTTCCTGTCGCCCCTATCGCCCTATAATGCAGCGCATGGAGTACGAACCCCTGCCGCCGCGCCCCTCCCGCCTCGATCCGCCCTCACCGCCCCGAAGCCGCAGCCTGGTGCGCTGGATGTGGCCGGTGCTGCTGGCGCTCATCGTGGGGGCGGTCAGCGGGGTCGCCATCGCCGCCGCCATCCACGTGCCGCGGGTGGAGGCCATGGGCTCCTTCACGCCGAGCCTGGTGACGCAGCTCCTCGACCGCAACGGCCACGCCTTCGCCACCTTCGCCCGCGAGCGGCGGGTGATGCTGAAGGAGAGCGAGATGCCGCAGATCATGGAGAACGCGGTGCTCGCCTCGGAGGACGCCAATTTCTTCCGCCACGGCGGCATCGACGCCATGGGCATCGCCCGCGCCGCCGTCACCGACCTGCGCCGCGGCCGGGTGGTCGAGGGGGCGTCGACGATCAGCATGCAGCTCGCCCGCAGGCTCTTCCTCTCGCGCGACCGGATCTGGAAGCGCAAGATCGAAGAGGCCTTCCTGGCCGTCGAGCTGGAGAAGAACTACAGCAAGCCGCAGATCCTCACGCTCTACCTGAACCTGGTGAACCTCGGCCACGGCAACTACGGCGTGGAGGCCGCCTCCCGCTACTACTTCGACAAGCCGGCCGCCAAGCTGACCCTGTCGGAGGCCGCCATGCTCGCCGGCATCATCCCGGCGCCCAGCCGCTTCAGCCCCTACCGCACGCCGGAGCTGGTGCTCAAGAACCGCGACCGGGTGCTGCGCCGCATGCTGGAAGAGAAGTTCATCAATCAGCAGCAGTTCCAGCAGGCGCTCGCCACACCGCTGCCCGTGGTCCCGCAGCAGGCGGAGGAGATCTTCGCGCCGTACTTCTCCGAGGAGATCCGCAAGCGCCTGGAAACGGACTATGGCGCCACCACGCTCTACGGCGGCGGCCTTCAGGTGCAGACCACCCTCGACCCGCAGATGCAGCGGGCCGCCGAGGCCGCCATCCACTCCGGCCTCGTCAAGCTCGACCACCGCCGCGGCTGGCGCGGCCCGATCTCGACTCTGGAGGCCACGGACCTGGAAAAGGAAGTGCTTCCCACCTGGACCCAGGGCAAGCCGGCGGTGGGCCACTGGTATCAGGGCCTGGTGCTGGAGTCCGGCCCCAGGGAAGCGCGGGTGAAGATCGGCAAGGAGGTCTACTCCCTGGGACCGGAGGGCATCGCCTGGACCAACCGCAAGCAGCCCTCCGACCTGCTGAAGCGGGGAGCCGTGGCCTGGTTCCGCTTCGAGGTGCCGGAAGCGCCGAAGCCGAAGAGCGACAAGACGAAGGCGGCCATTCCTCCGCCCACCGCTCCGGCGGCTCCCCCTCGCCTGATGCTGGAGCAACAGCCGGTCATGGAAGGCGCCGCCATCATCATCGAGCAGCAGACGGGCGCCGTGCGCGCCCTGGTCGGCGGCTGGGACTTCGACCGCAACAAGTTCAACCGCGCCACGCAGGCCCGTCGGCAGGTGGGGTCGTCCTTCAAGCCGTTCGTCTACGGCGCCGCCCTGGAGGCCGGCTGGACCCCGGCCGACACGCTGCTCGACGCGCCCACCGCCTTCACCGGCGCGGACGGAAGACTTAGCTACAGGCCCGAGAACTACTACCACAAGCACGCCGGCATCGTGACCCTGCGCCGGGCCCTGGAGCAGTCGATCAACGTGCCGGCCGTCAAGCTGCTCGACCTGATCTCCGGCAAGCGCGTGGTGGATTTCGCCCACCGCTGCGGCATCCAGACGCCGCTGCCCACCTGGCCCTCGATCGCCCTGGGCTCCGCCGACCTCGTCCCCATGGAGGTGGCCGCCGCCTATGCCACCATCGCCAACCAGGGCACCCACATCGAGCCCTACACGATCGAGAAGGTGACGACGCCAGACGGCCAGGTGCTGATGCAACGCTTCCCCGCCACCTACAGCGCCGTCACGCCGCCCGTCGCCTACGTGCTCGGCCACATGATGGAGGGCGTGGTGGATCACGGCACGGCCTATGCCATCCACGACCTGCCGATCGACATCGCCGGCAAGACGGGCACCACGGACGACTACTCGGACGCCTGGTTCGTGGGCTTCACGCCGCGCTACACCATCCTCACCTGGGTGGGCTACGACGTGAAGCGCTCGCTGGGCGCGGGCATGAGCGGCGCCGTGGCGGCGCTGCCCATGTGGCGGACGATCGCCGAGCGCGGCCTCGCGGACGGCTGGTTGCAGAAGGGCGAGACCTTCCAGGTGCCGCCGGGCGTGGCCTTCAAGGACATCGAGTACTACAGCGGCCTGCTCGGCGGCCAGGGCACCCGCTCGCTGAAGGAAGCCTTCGTCGCCGGCACCGAGCCGAACCGGCAGTACAGCGCGCAATGGTCCACCATCGCGAGCCTCCCCTGGTACCAGCAGAAGGCCTTCTACATTCCGAAGGAAAAAGAGGCGATGCCGGCCAAAGACGGCCAGGGAGCCCCGCAGCCGCCCTCCAGCCCCGGCCCGCAGGACGCGCCGAGCCAGGAGCCTCCGCCGCCGTAGGGGCTACCGCCCCTTCCGTCCCACCATCCCGAAGTCCTGGCAGCCGAACAGCAGGTCGTCCAGCCGGTCGCGCAGGCGGTTGACCTGGTCGGCGAGCGGCCTCTGCTCGGGCGGCAGCTTGGCGAGGACGATCTCAGGGAGGCGGTCGGCCTCCGCGAAGGGACGCAGGTCGAGCCGCTCGATGGGGTCGAAACCGGCGAGCTCGTACATCAGCTTCAAGCTCTCCGGATGGACGGGGCGCACGTGCGTGGGGTCGAGCCAGAAGTTGCGCGCCGCGACGACGACGGAGAGCGGATTGGGCGTCTCCAGGATGAGCACGCCGCCGGGCCGCAGGACGCGCCAGGCGAGGCGGACCAGCCGGTCGAGCGCGTCGGCGGGCAGGTGCTCGATGACGTGGAAGGAGACGACTCCTCCCAGGCTCCCCTCCTCCACCGCCGCCAGCACGGCGAAGAGATCGCCCACCTCGGCCTGGAGCCCGCGGCCCTGGCAGAGCTCCACCATGCGGGCGCTCGAATCCACGCCGCGCCCGGCGAACCCCCACTCCCGCAGCAGGGCCAGGGCCTCGCCGCGGCCACAGCCGAGATCGAGCACGGCGGAGCCGGCGGGCAGATCGTTGAAGAACGGCCGGTAGGCCGCGATGCGCTCGTGGATCTCCTCCTCGGTGCCGCGGTAGCGGCGCTCCAGCTCCAGGTAGCCATGCTCCTCGTGCGCGCGGGCGACGATCTCGGCCGACGTTCCTTGAGGAGCGGTCTCCACGGCTGCCAGCGCGCCGCCGAGGCTGCCGAGCAGATCCCGGGTCTCCCGCCGGTAACGGTCCAGCTTCTGGTCGGCGCGGGCGAAGAGGGCGTCGTTGTGCCGCATGATCTCGTGCAGGCCCGTGGCGTCGAGGGCCTCCTGATACTCGATGCGGCGCTGGTGCTCGGCGCGGGCGATCTCCAGCCGCTCCAGGTGCTCCAGCAGGATGAGGTTGAAGATGCGCTGGCGCTCCCAGAGGTCGTTCTGGGGAAGCCTGACGAGGGGACGGAACAGGCGTTTGAAGCCGACGACGAGCCGGCCGAGCAGGCCGCGGTGGCTGCGGATGGGGAAAGGCTGATCCCCGGACCACAGCCATCGCCAGTCGGATAGATCGCGCGTGGGGTGCTCGACGAGGAAATCGCCGATGGACGGGGCGCGGCGCTCGGATGGATCGAGAGGATCGGGACGATCGAGTCCGCTCGACATCCTTGGATCCGCGCCCCGGGGTACAGCCTTTTTACTCTGCCGCCACCACCGAAACGGTCACCTCGGCGACCACCTCGGGATGGAGCTCGACACGGACGGGATGATCGCCGAGGGACTTGATGCCACCCTCGAGATCGATGCGCCGGCGGTCGACAGTGAAACCCTTCTTTTCCAGCAGCTCCGCCACGTCGCCGGCGGTGACCGAGCCGTAGAGCGTGCCGGTGTCGCCGACCCGCTTGGGGACCTCGAGCCGCAGACCGGAGAGCTTGGCGGCGATCTCGGCCGCGGCGTCGCGCTCCTTGGCGTGCTGGGCGTCGATCTTGGTGCGCTGCTGCTCGAAGTACTTGATGTTCGCGTGGCTCGCCTCCAGGGCCATGCCCTGGGGCACCAGGTAGTTCCGCCCGAACCCGGGCTTGACGTCCACCACCTCGCCCCGCTTGCCGAGGTGGCGCTGATCGCTGAGCAGAATGACTCTCAAGCGTAGGCCTCCTAGTCCGTGGTGAACGGGATCAACGCCAGGTGGCGCGCCCGCTTGATGGCCTGCTGCAAGGGGCGTTGGTGGTTGGCACAGGTACCCGAGATCCGGCGCGGCAGGATCTTCGAGCGCTCGGGAATGAACTGCTGGAGCAGCTTGACGTCTTTGTAGTCGATGTAGTCGATCTTGTCGGCGCAGAACTTACAGACCTTCCGCCGCCGGAAGAACACTTTTCTGGCGCGTGCCATGGCTTAGATATCCTCCTCGTCCACGCCGGCGTCGATGACCAGCGGCTCGTGCTCTTCGCGCGGGGCGCCTGGAGCCGCGCCGTCGGCGGGCTGGCGGCGGGCCGCCCGCTTGAGGGCCTCGTCGGTGCGCACCGTCAGGTAGCGCAGGATCTTCTCGTTCTGGCGCATACGGTGCTCCACCTCGGGCAGCGCCGTCTTGCCGGCTTCGCTGGAGACGTAGAACAGGACGTACTTGCCCTCGTTCAGCTTGTCGATCGTGAAGGCGAGCTTGCGCCGGCCCCAGTTCTCCTCGGCGGTGATGGTGGAGCCGCCGGCGGTGATCATGTTGCGGTATTCCGCGGTCATGGCCACGACGTCCTCATCGGAGACGCGTGGGTCGACCACGAACATCAGCTCATAGGTGCGCATTGGTGCGGCGATCCTCCCTATGGACTTGGTCGGTCCCGCTTCATTGCGGAACAGAGAGGTTGACGAACGGCGGCACCGGGGTCGGGCCCGCCAGGTGACAGGGACGCAGATTGTACACGGTTGCGCGGAAATGGCAAGGGAGGACTACCCGTTGAACTTCCCCATCGCCGCCTCCGCCCCGTCCCGCAGCCAGACCTCCACGGCGTCGGCGGCGCGGCGGATCATGGCTTCGGTCTCCTCCCGCTCGTCCTCGGCGAAGGGCGAAAGGACGAAGTCCGCCAGCTCCTCGCCGGGCGGCCGGGTGTCGCCCGGCGGCGCGACGCCGAGCCGTAGCCGGGGCACCTCGGCGGTGCGCAGGCTCTCCAGGATGCTCTCCAGGCCGCGGTGGCCCGCCGGGCTGCCGGAGCGGCGCAGGCGCAGCTTCCCCAGCGGCAGGTTGACCTCGTCATAGACCACCAGCACGTTGCCGGGATCGAGCTCGTAGCGCTCGACGAAGCAGTGGGCGGCGTGGCCGCTGCGGTTCATGTAGGTCTGCGGCTTGGCCAGCAGCACGGCCTCGCTGGCGGCGTCGCCGGCGAGGGTGGCAGGAGCCCGATGAGCGGTCAGTGCGTTGCACTCCAGGCTGTCGAGGGCGAGGTGCCAACGCCGGGCGAGCTCCTCGACCACCCGAAAGCCCACGTTGTGGCGGGTGTCGCGGTACTGCTCGCCCGGGTTGCCGAGCCCCAGGATGAGGCGCGCCATGCGGGAAGGCGGCGAGGCTTACGCCTCGGCCTTGGTCTTCTTGATGACCTCGGGCTCCGCCGTGGCCTCGGCAGGCTCCGCCTCGAGCTTGCCGTGGCCGACGGAGACGATCACCTTCTCGAGATCGTCGAGCAGCACGACGCCCTCGGGAATCTTGAGCTCCCGAGCCTCGAAGTGCTGGCCGATGTGCAGGTTGGTGACGTCGGCCTCGAGGTGCTTCGGAATGTCGCCCGGCAGGCACTCGACGTGGACCTCGCGGGTGACGAAGTCGAGCAGGCCGCCGTCGACCTTGACGCCCACCGCGGTACCCACCAGCTCGACCGGCACCGCGACCCTGACCTTCTGGTCCATCAGCACGCGCTGGAAGTCGATGTGGATGACCTGCCGGCTCAACGGATCGATCTGCATGTTGCGGATCATGGCGTGCCGCTCTTTGTCGCCGAGCTTGAGCAGGAAGATCGGGTTCTCGCCGCCGTGACCTTTCATGGTGTCGACCAGGGTCTTGCGGTCGACCTCGATCGACACGCTCTCCTTGCCGCCGCCGTAGACGACGGCGGGGATCTTGCCACGGGCGCGCGACCGCCGGTTGGCGTTCTTCCCGGTCTCTTCCCGGGGGTGGACTTCGATGTTCATGGTCTCAGACATGGGGGTTTCCTCTTCTTCTTCTATTTTTGTACGGCGGGGCTAGACGAACAGAGAGCTCACGGAGCTGTTTTCGTGGATCCGGCGGATGGCCTCGCCGAGCAGGGACGCGACGGAGTACGGCCGCAGCTTCGGCAGGCGGGCGAGCTTGTCGTCCACCGGGGTCGTGTTGGTGATGAGCACCAGCTCCAAGGGCGACTTGGCGATGCGGTCCAGCGCCGGCCCGGAGAGGATGCCGTGGACGCCCGCGGCGAAGACCCGGTTGGCCCCCTCCTTCTTCAGCGCGTCCACCGTCTTGGTCAGGGTGCCGGCCGTGTCGATGATGTCGTCCACGATCAGGCAGTTGCAGCCGGCGACGTCGCCGATGACGTGCATGATCTCGGCCTCGTTGGGCGCCGTGCGCCGCTTGTCGACGATGGCAAGTCCGGACTCCAGCCGCTTGGCGATGGCCCGCGCCCGCTCGACACCGCCGGCGTCGGGGGAGACGACGACGAGGTCCGGGATCTTCAGCTCGCGCACCGCGTCCAGGATGACCGGCGCCGCGAACAGGTGGTCCACCGGCACGTCGAAGAAGCCCTGGATCTGGTCGGCGTGGAGGTCCATGGTCAGCACGCGGTCGGCGCCGGCGCGGGAGATGAGGTCGGCCACCAGCTTGGCGGTGATGGGCACCCGCGGCTTGTCCTTCTTGTCCTGGCGCGCGTAGCCGTAGTAGGGAATGACGGCGGTCACCCGCGACGCCGAGGAGCGCTTGAAGCTGTCGAGCAGGATGAGCAGCTCCATCAGGTTCTCGTTGACCGGGTTGCACGTCGGCTGCACGACGAAGATGTCGGAGCCGCGCACGTTCTCCTCGATCTGGCAGAAGGTCTCCCCGTCCGAGAAATTGAAGGAGGAGACCTTGCCGGCCGTCAGGTTCAGGTACTCGCAGATCTCCTGCACCAGCGCCGGGTGGGCGCGCCCGCCGAAGATTTTCAGCTCACCGGCCATACTCCCCCTCTGAAGACGTCCCCTCTGCAAACGAACCCCCTCGCGATCTCGCCGCGAGGCTCAACGCGCGACGGTGACATGGAGACTTGCTGCCTGCGGATCTGGTTGGGGCGGGAGGATTCGAACCTCCGAGTGCCAGATCCAAAGTCTGGTGCCTTACCGCTTGGCGACGCCCCAGTGTCTCGGTATTTCCCGTCCGGACGGCGGCTTCGGCGACTCCGTACCGGCGGGTCAGCCGCCGGCGCGAAAAGCGCACCTCACCAACGCCCGGATACCAGGAGCCCCCCAAGGATTTCAACGCGACTACACGGACCAGAAGGAGTCGCTGAGGTGAATCTCCTCGACTTCCTCCAAGGTCTTTTCCGCGGCGGCGACCGCATGCCCTTCCGCCGCGGCGCCCTCGAGCGCTCCCTCGGAAACCGTGGGCCGCAGCGCCCGCTCGCCGCGGTTCGCCGGCGGATCTCCCCGCTCTCCGAGCACCCGATCATACTCAGCCAACACCTTTTCCTCGATCGTTCGCCGGGTCTCGTTGTTCAAGGGATGGGCCACGTCCTTGAACTCCCCGTTCTTCTTTTTCCGACTCGGCATGCTGATGAAAAGCCCGTCTCGTCCCTGGATGATCTTGATGTCGTTGACCATGAAGCACTGGTCAAATACGATCGAGACGAACGCCTTCAGCTTCTCCTCTTGAATCGGAAAGACCTTGACCTCTGTAATCTCCATTTTCGATGTCCTCTCCGGGTCATCCCTGATCGGACCTCCGCGTGCGCGACGACGCGACCCGACGGCCTCGTCCTCCGCCCACAGGTCGCGGCGGCCACTCCCCCCAACCAGAACGCCGGGCCGAAACCCGCCACGCCCGGAGGGACCGCACTATACACGCGTCGGCATCAATCGACGCATTATATACTCGCTGGGACTTTCCGGTAGCACCGCGAGGAGACTTCGGCTCGTGGCGGCTCCTACTTGCACAGTTTCGAGGGCAAGCCGCCTTCAACCGCGGCCCTCTATGCTAGAGGTGAGGCGGAGGCGTGTCAAATCGGCGGCAGCCTCTACTCATCACTGGTGGGCAGGTCGGGATCGCCGCAGGGCGTCTTCCTGTAGTCCGAAGGCACCGCGAGACGCGGCGGCTCGCGGTCGAGATCCTCGTGCAGCACCTCCCGCCAGCGCACCTGAATTCCCCGCTCGCGGTCGGAGAGAATGGCCCAGTCGTCGCGGCGCATCCACCAGACCTTCGGCGTGCTGCCCTCCGAGAGAGTCCAGCTCAGCACCGAGCCGCCCTCGCCCAGGGCGCCCGTCCAGCGCCGCTCGGTGGCGTCCTTGTAGTCGAACTCCCGGCCGCGAGGCTGCGCCGTCGGCGAGTCGGCCGCCGGCTCCCCCGGCACCCGGCCGATGAGCAGCGACGGCAACGACAGCAGCGGAAAAGGACCGAGTGGCACCCCCGAGACGTCGAACCGCCCCTCGAACTGGCAGTAGTTGCGGCTGTGGTGGTTGAGCCACAGGCCGTCGGCGTTGTTGACGTCGAGGCTCCACAGCGACCGCCCCAGGGGATCGGAAGCCTGGATCTGATACCGGGCGGACGAAACGAGCCGCAGGGTGACCTTGAAGGAGCCCTCCCCCTCCGGGCCCGAGTAGCTCACCCGGTACAGCCGCTGCGAGCCGAAGGCTTCCTGCGGCATCTGCCAGGGAAGGAGCACGCGCGGAGGTGTGGGGCGGGAGCGGGAAACGGGCGCCGGCGCCGGCTTGGAAGCGCAGCCGGCGCTCATCAGAAGAAGGAACAGGGCCAGCGCGGCCCAGGCGGCCTCAGGACCGCGGCTTCTTGTCGAGATCACCGAGCTTGCGCCGCACCTGCTCCGTGTTGCTCCCTTCGAGGTCGAGCGACCGCTGGTACGCCTGGCGAGCCCTCTCCGTCTGCCCCAACGCAACATAGACATCTCCCAGGTGCTCTTGCAGCGTCGCGTCCTCGGGATCCAGGCGGGCGGCCCGCTCCAGCATCCCCCGCGCCTGATCGGTGCGGCCCAAACGGAAATAGGTCCAGCCCAGGGAATCGACATAGGCGCCGTTGTCGGGGTCGAGCGTCACCGCCCGGCTCACCAGCGAGAGAGCCTCTTCCAGATTCATGCCAGCCTCGGCGAAGGTGTAGCCGAGGTAGTTCATGGCGGCGTGAAACTCGGGATCGAGCTTGAGCACGCGGCGGAACTCCGCCACCGCGCGGTCCCGCTGCCCCGAGCGCTCGTAGGCCGCGCCCAGCAGGAAGCCGTCGGCCAACCGGTCCGGATGCGCCGCCGCCAGCTTCTCCAGGATCGGAATCGACTCCTGGTAGTGCTCCGCCCGCTGGTAGGACTGCGCCGCCGCCAGGGCGGAGGCCTCGTCGCCGGCGGCGAGTCCGGCCAGCTCGTGCCGGGCCTCGGCGTCACGGCCGGCCCGGAAGAGGATCTCGGCCCGGCGGCCCGCGATGGCGGGAGACTTCGTCTCCTTGTCGAGCAGGGCGAGAGCCTCGTCGTAGCGCTTGGCCCGTCCCCAGGCGTCGGCCTGGAACAGCACGGCCGTCTGGTGGACCGGCGCGTCGGTCGACGCGAGAAGAGGCCGCAGCAGCTCGCTCACCTGGTCCCACTGCTTGCCTTCGAGCGCGATCTGCGCCGCCTCCAGGCGCACCTCGCGCGACTCCTCGGCCTTGCCGTCCTTGGCCAGCACGTCGGAGAGATCGGTCAGGGTACGCTCGGCGTCCGCCCGCCGGCCGAGCCGCTGCTGGAGCTTGGCGACGGCCATGGCGAGGCCGATGTCCTTCGGCTGGCTCTCGCGCACCTTGGAGATCAGGGCGAGCGCCTCGGCGGTAGCCCCCTGGGCGGTGAGGATCAGCCCCTTGAGCAGGACGGCGGGCTGATTGTCGCCGCGATTGTCCCCGCCCTTGGGGGCCGCCAGCGGCTCGATTTTCTTCAGCGCCTCGTCGAGCTGGCCGCTCTGGTAGAGGGCCCAGGCGTACTGGCGCTGATAGCGCGGGTCGGCGCGCGCCTCCTCGGGAGCGGCCTGCAGCGTCTCGAAGACGGCCTTCGCGTCGCCGCGCCGGCTCTGCATGTCGGCGAGGCTGAGCCGCGCCTCCAGCGAGCCGGGATCGAAGGAGAGGATGTCGCGCAGCGCCTTCTCCGCCTCCTGGGGCTTGTTGGCGCGCACCAGCGACTCCACCAGCAGGGCGTAGGCCATGCGCTGCTGCGGGACGTTGTTCACCAGCTCCTGGAAGACGGCCGCCGCCTTGTCCGGCTGGTTCTGGTCGAGATAGATGCGGCCCAGGGTCATGAACGTCTGGGCGTCCGTGCGGTCCCGCTTGCGCACCTCTTCCAGCGCGTCGCGGGCGGTCCCGAGAGCCGCGGGGTCGACCGCCGCCAGATCGATGTAGACGTCGCCCACCGCCCGCAGCACGTCGAGATTGGCGGGCGCCAGCCGGCGCGCCTCGGCGATCTTCTCTCCCGCCTTGCGCAGCGATTCGTCGCGTTGCGCGGGATTGCGGGCATACTGCGCCATGCGGGCGAGGAGCTGCGCGTGCTCGACGTAGATGTAGGCGGTCTGGGTCGATTCCGGGATGGCCAGCTTCTCGGCCTGCTCGTAGGCGGCGAGGGCGTCGTTGATCGAGCCCTCGACGGCCAGCAGCTTGCCGAGCGTGAACTGGTAGGAGGCCGCGGCACCGGCGGAGACGTCGGCGGCAGGCGCGGCGAACAGCAGGGAGGGAATCAGGGCCAGGCAGGCGGCGAAAGCCGCGGGGGACAAGCGCTTCACTCCTACAGGATAGCAGCGGCGGCCGGCGCTTTACAAGGCTGCTTTACAAGGAGATAGACGCGAACCTATAATGGCGCCCTTGCGCTTAAGTAGCGGAAAGTGAACAAGTTAACCAGATGGCGAAGCTCGGACAGCTCTTGGTGGCACGCGGTTGGATCACCGTCCAGCAACTGACCCGTGCCCTGAAGAACCAAAACGTGGCCGGCGGCCGGCTCGGCACCTGCCTGTTGGAGATGGACGCCCTGAGCGAGGAGCTGCTGCTCAAGGGGCTCGCGGAGCAGCACGGCGTGCCCGCCGCCGGCCCCGACGACCTGCGGGGCGTGCCCGACGAGGTGCTGGAGCTGATTCCCGACAAGCTCGCCCGGCGCCTGCGCTGCGTCCCCTTCCGGGTGGAGGGCAGCCGGCTCGACCTGGCGGTGACCGATCCCCGCAATCTCTCGGCCCAGGACGAGATCGCCTTCGCCTCCGGCAAGCGGGTGAAGGTCTTCGTCGCCCCCGAGATCCGCATTCTCGAGGCGCTGGAGAAGTACTACCGCGAGGAGTGCCCGTCGCGCTTCGGCAACGTGCTCGACCGCCTCAACCGCGCCCGTTTCCTGTGGGACAAGCCGGCCGCGCCCGCGCAGCCCGAGCTCACCCAGCCGGTGCTGCACAGCCCGTTGTTCGACACGCCGGTGGCGATCAAGATGCCGCCTCATCTGCCGGAGCTCACGCCGCTCGCGGCAAGCCCGGCGGCGCCGCCCCCGGCACCGCCGCCCGCCAGATACGCAGCGCCGGTCACGCCGCCGATGCCCTCCATGCCGGCGAGCGCGAGGCCCGCCCCCACGGCACTGAGGCCGGCCGCCGCCGCGGCAACCGCGACCGCGGCGATCGTCGAAGAGCCGGCGGCGGCGATGGCCTCCCCCTCTTCCCCCTCCATCGCCGCCCCGCCTGAGGCTGTCCCAATACCCCCACCAATACCGAGACCGGTTCCCCTGCCGCGGGCCAAGTCCGTCTCCCTGACTCCCGAGGAGCGGGTCGAGCTCGGCGCCTTCTCCTGGGTGGAGCCGGCCACCGGGAGCGCCGGCGAGGCCCCCATCACCCTGGACGAGGCCACGGCGGCGCTCGCCAAGGCGGGCGATCTGGACCAAGTGGGCGAGATCCTTCTCGGCTTCCTCGGCCGCATCTACCGGCGGGCCGCCCTGTTCCACGTCACCCGCGACCGCGTCGCCGGCTGGCGCATCCACGGCCAGGGGATCGACCGCGAAGCCTTCTCCCAGTTCTCCGTCGGCTTCGATCAGCCGTCGCTTTTCCTGAATCTGCGCCAGGGCAGCAGCCTGTATCTCGGTCCCCTGCCGCCCATGCCCGCCCACCGCCAACTCGCCCGCACCTGGGGGGGCGATCTGCCCCGGGACTGCGTCATGCTGCCGGTGCACGTCAAGGACCGCATGGTCCTGGTGCTCTACGCCGACGGCGCCACCGGCGGCACGGTCTCGCTGCCCCTTCTCCAGCAGCTCAACCGTGCCGCCACCGCCGCCGTCGAGCACTGCATCATCGCCCGCAAACGCAGCGAGCCCAAATGAGCCCGCGCCGCGACAACGTTTCCTTTTGTTGACACTTCTCGACACCGGTTGTTAGACTCGCCCCGCTTCGGAGCTGCAATGATCAAGTCGGACATCGTCGACCGCGTCGCGGAAATCACAGACGTTCCCCGGGTGAAGGCGGCGCAGGCCGTCGACACCATCATCGAGGCTATGAAGATCGCGCTCTGCGATGGCAAGCGCATCGAGCTTCGAGGCTTCGGAGTCTTCCAGGTCCGCGACCGCAAAAAGGGCGTGGGACGCAATCCCAAGACCGGCGTCGAGGTGGCCATCTCCCCCGGCAAGACGGTGCGCTTCAAGCCCGGCAAGGACCTGAAGAATCTCTGACCCCGGTAGCGAGCAGGGCCCTCCCTGGCCGCCACGCGAGCCGCGAGGCCCGATCATCGAGCTGCTGCCGGCGGCTGGCGCGGCGGGAGACGTCTACACCGCCGTCGCGACTCGGCCGGACCGCCCGCGCTACGGCCGCGCCCTCCTTCTCTTCGTTCTGACGTTCCTCACCACCACGACGCTGGGGCCGGTGATGGTCCAGCTCTGCCGCACCGACATGATGGCGCTGAGCGAGCCCTTTCTCCTGCCGTCGGTCGTCCTGCGCGTCTGGAGCAGCCCGGAGCTGCTGCGGATGGGTCTTCTGTTTTCGATTCCCGCCTTGACGATCCTCTTCGCCCACGAAATGGGGCACTACGTAGCCTGCCGGATCTATGGGCTCCCGTGCACGCTCCCCTACTTCCTGCCGGTGCCGCTCAACTTCGGAACCTTCGGCGCCTTCATCCGCATCAAGACGCCGATCCGTAGCAAGCAGGAGCTTTTCGACGTGGGGATCGCCGGGCCGATCGCCGGCTTCCTGGCGTTGATCCCGTTCCTGCTCTGGGGAATCGCCCACTCCGAGCCCGCCCGCCTGCTGCTGGCCTCACCCGGCGCCGACGAGGCCATGACTCCCGTGCTCTACCTGCCGGGCCGCTGCCTCGCCATCCTCCTGGCCACCTGGCTGTTCCACGGCCGTCTCGCGCCGGGAATGATCCTCAACCTTCATCCCGTGGCGCTCGCGGCATGGCTCGGCCTGCTGGCCACCTCGATCAATCTGCTTCCCCTGGGGCAGCTCGACGGCGGCCACGTGCTCTACGCCGCCACCGGCCGCCTTCAAAGGCGGCTCGCGCTGCCACTGTGGATCGCCCTGGGGCTGATGGGCTTTCTCTGGCTGGGCTGGCTCGTCTGGTGCGTGATCATCCTGGTGATCGGCCTCTACCACCCGCCGGTCTGGGACGAGACGACTCCCCTGGACCCCTTGCGGCGCAAGCTCGCGTGGATCGGCTTGATCCTGCTGGTGCTCTCCTTCATGCCGGCGCCGCTGGCCATCGTGGCGGTGCACTGAGGGGAAGAACAAGGACTGACACGGCGATTCTGAGGCCTGTGCTCGTCCGTGTTCTTCTAGAAGTCGGCCACCAGGGTCACCGGCCCGTCGTTGACCAGGGCGACCTCCATCATCGCCCGGAAGCGGCCGGTCTCCACCCGGAAGCCGCGGCCGCGCAGATCGGCGACCAGGGCGTCCACCAGCGGCTCGGCCTCGGCCGGCGGCGCGGCGCGGTCGAAGGAGGGGCGCCGGCCGCGGGCCACCGACCCCGCGAGGGTGAACTGGGAGACGATCAGGAAGGCGCCGCCGACGGCGGCGAGGTCGAGGTTCATCTTGCCCGCCTCGTCCTCGAAGACGCGCAAGCCGGCCAGCTTTTCGGCGGCGGCCCGCGCCTTGTCGAGCCCGTCGCCGCGCTCGATTCCCACCAGCACGAGCAGGCCGCGGCCGATCTCCCCGACCGTCTCTCCCCCCACTTTCACTGAGGCCGTTGAAACTCGTTGTAAGACGAGACGCATTTTTTCCGTTTATATAGAGAGGAGAAATTTTCCGCGCATCCGGTCCCTGTCCCGGCGCTCGGGTCCCCGGGACGGATGTGATACCGTAACCGATTCAAGACCAGAGGAGAAACGTAAGCATGGTCAACAAAGTGATCCTGATCGGCAATCTCGGCCGCGACCCCGAGGTGCGGTCGACCCCGTCGGGGCAGCCGAACGCCAAGTTCACGCTGGCCACCAGCCGCCGCTGGCGGGACAAGAACGGCCAGAAACAGGAGCAGACCGAGTGGCACCAGATCGTCGTCTGGGGCAAGCAGGCGGAGATCGCCGGCCAGTATCTCACCAAGGGCAAGCAGATCTACCTGGAAGGGCGGATACAGACCAGCTCCTGGGACGACAAGCAGACCGGCGAGAAGAAGTACCGCACCGAGATCATCTGCGACAACTTCCAGATGCTCGGCTCGCGCGGCGGCGGCGGCGAGTTCGAATCGCACGGCCCGTCCGCCTCGGCCTCCTCCTCGCCCTCCCAGGGCCCCTCGTACGACGAGGGCGGCTTCGGCGAGCCCGAAGACGACGACATCCCCTTCTAGAGCAGGTCCCGGTAAAAAGCCTGAAGGACTTCAGGGACGGGGAATTCTCCCGTCCTTGAGGTCCTTTTTGTCCTTGAGGTCCTCGACGGTCCTCGTCCTGGCGACGCTCTCCCCGCCTGATCCGTAAGAAACAGCAGAAACACTTTGGCTTCGCCCCGGTTGCTCCAGAAGAAGGAGGCTGCTCATGCCCGCACTACGACGATTCCTTGCTTCGGCTCCTCTCCTGCTCCTCGCTCTCTTCGCTCCCCGGGCCGCCGCGGCGGATCTCGCCGGCAGCCTCGTGCCGCTGGGTCCCGACGGCGGCACGATCGACGCCCTGGCCGTCGATCCGCTCGATCCCCTCACGGTCTACGCCGGCGCTCCCGACAGCGGTGGAGGCGTGTTCAAGACCTCGGACGGCGGGCAGACCTGGGAGCCGGAGCGCAACGGTATGCCCCTGGGGGCCAGCGTGCTCAGCCTGGCCGTCGATCCGTCGCGCCATACCACCGTCTACGCCGGGACCTTCGCTTTGGGCATCTTCAAGAGCACCGATGGCGGTGCTTCCTGGTCGCAGCGGCAACAGGGCCTGAACCCGGACAACCAGATCCTCGGCCTTGCCGTTCTCCCCGGTTCCCCGGATACGGTGCTCGCGAGCTCCGAGCGCGGGGTCTACCGCAGCCTCGACGGCGGTGCCACCTGGGCGCTCACGAACCAGGGCCTCCCCTCGCCTCCGGAGCCTCCCGGGCCGACCGTGAGGGCCCTGGTCGCATCGCCAACGGCGGCCTACGCGACGGTGGTTTCCAACGGCGTCTTCAAGAGCCTGAACGGCGGCGCGAGCTGGTCGGCGGTCAACCGCGGCCTGCCCGCCGGGGCTGACGTCGTGGCCCTGGCAGCCTCGCAGCACGACGGCACCGTCTACGCCGCGACGCTCCAGGGCGTGTTCCGGAGCCTGGACGCCGGGGCGCATTGGGCGGCGGCGAACGGCGGCCTGCCGGGCAGCCTCGTGATTCACGCGCTGGCCGTCGATCCCGGCTTACCCGCCACGGTGTTCGCCGCCACCAACGGCGGAGTCTTCCGCAGCGACAACCGCGGCACCTCCTGGACGCCCGCCAGCACGGGCCTCACGTCTCACGACGTGCTGACCCTGGCCGTCCCCCAAACCGGGACCCTCTACGCCGGGACCGCCAGCATCTCCGCCTTCCAGGTCTCTCCCGGCGGCGTCTTCCAGAGCGCCGATGGCGGCCACACCTGGCAGCGCCGCAGCCAGGGGATCTCGACTCTCTTCGTCACGGCATTCGCGACCGAGCCCACCACTCCGGCGACCCTTTGGGTGGTCACCACCGCCGGCCTCTTCCGTAGTGGCGACGGCGGCGACACCTGGTTGCCGATCGACCCGGGCGTCCCCGGGAACCCCGTCAGCGTCGCCGTGGATCCAAACCGGCCGGGAAACGTCTACGCCGTGCTGTCGTCGTCCAACGATCCGGCGCTCGTCTTCACCGCGGACTCGGGGAAGACCTGGAGCCGCCTCCCCACTCCCGCCTTCTCCAATTTCTTCGGCATCACCCTGGACCCGCGCACCAGCAGCCTGTTCCTCAATGGTACCGGGGTGTATCGCAGCACCGACGGCGGCCAGACCTGGGCTCTCCCCACCGTCCAGAACGCCAACGACGACATCGGCGGCGACATCATTCTCCAGGTGGTTCCCGATCTTTCGACTCCCGGGGTGCTCTACGCCGCCGGCGAACGGCCGCCCGGACCCGCCCTGAGGCCGCCCCCTCAAGCCCGGGCGTTCAAGAGCACCGACGGAGGAGCCACCTGGACCCGGAGCGACACCGGGCTGGAGGGCGTCGGCATACTGAACAAGATCCTGGTTTTCCCGAACGCGCCAGCCACCTTGTACGGGCTGAGCAATGGACCCATCTTCCGCAGCCGCGACGCCGGCGCCACCTGGGAAGTGGCGGCTCAGCCGCTGCAAGCCCTGCCGCTCGACCTGGTGGCCGCCGCGGACGGCACCCTTTTCGTCGCCACGCAAGGCGCGGGAGTGCTCACCAGCACCGACGGGCAGACCTGGGCTCCGGTCGAGGGCGTGCCGGCGCAATTCTCCGCCACCACCCTGCGATTCGACCCCCGCAACCCGCGGCTCCTCTACGTGGGCACCGGCGGCACCGGCCTCCAGGCCCTCTTCCTCTCCACGCCCGGCGGGTGCCCTTCGGGAGCCACGAGCGCCACCGCCCTCTGCCTCCAGGGGCGCCGCTTCCAGGTCGAGGTCACCTGGCGCGACTTCGAGGGGCGCACCGGCGCCGGCCAGGCCCTCCCCGGCAGCGACCAGACCGGCAGCTTCTGGTTCTTCGATCCGGGCAACACGGAGCTGGCGGTGAAGGTGCTCGACGGCCGGCTCCTGAACCAACACTTCTGGGTCTTCTACGCCTCGCTGACCAACGTCGCCTACACCCTGACCGTCACCGACACCGCGACCGGCGCCGTGCGCGTCTACAAGAATCCCCTGGGTCACTTCGGCAGCGCCGGGGATACCGAGGCTTTCTAGGACTGGAGATCGACGATGAAACGCTTCCTCACTCTCTTCGCCTTGGCGCTGGTCTTCGCGGCGCCGCTCACCGCCGCGCCAAGGTGGACCCCGATCGGACCTTTTGGGGGGTTCCCGGAAACCCTGACGCTGGACCCCACCAACTCCAAGGTCCTCTACGCCGCCACCTACTTGCAGGGGGCCTTCAGAACCTTGGACGGCGGCGTGACGTGGACCCCCATTCAGGGCCTTCGGAGCGTCGGCAACGTGGCCGTCGATCCCTCGCGCCCCTCCACTCTCTACCTTTCCGTCGGCACGCCGGACCAGATTCTGAAGAGCCTCGACCGCGGCGCTCATTGGGCGCCCGCCAACGGCGGCCTGCCTCCGGGAGACAGCACCGGCCTGATCGCCGTCGATCCCGCCAAGCCATCCCGGGTCTACGCGGCCGTCGAGGGCGTCTGGCACAGCCGCGACGGAGGCGCCACCTGGCGGGCTGCACGCCGTCCTCTGCCGGCAGGCCTGCCGGGCTGGGTCCAGGTGCTCGTCGCCTCGGCGCGGCCCGCCGGTACCGTCTTCGCGGGCACCAGCTCCGGCCTGTACCGAAGCACGGACGGCGGCGATTCCTGGAAGCTGGCAGGCTCGCGCCTGCCCGTCGGGGACGTCCTGGCCGTGGCCGTGGCGCCGTCCGATCCGCGGACCGTCTGGGTGAGCCTGCGCGAAGCCGGCCTCTATCTCAGCCAGGACGGCGGCACCACCTGGCGACCGTCGGCGGCTCAGCCCGCGGACAGCGTGGTCCTGTCCCTGGCCGTCTCAAGCCGCTCGGCCCGCACCGTCTGGGCTGGCACCCAGCAGGATGGGCTCTTCCGCTCCGTCGATCAAGGCGCCCATTGGGGGCCCACGGGCCCGCCGTACGAGACCATTTTCCACCTCGCCACCGGGGGCCGCGACGTCTACGTGGGCCTGTATCCCGGACCTGACCTGAGCGATCGGGGAGGCATTCTCGCCAGCGACAACGAGGGGAAAACCTGGCAGGTGCGCAACCAGGGATTCGCCAATTCCCAGGCCGCCGACCTGGCGGTCGACGCTGCCGACCCCCGCAACCTGTGGGTCGCCATGGGGGACAACAGCCTGTTTCGCAGCACCAACCGGGGAGCAGCCTGGGTCTTTCCCCGGCAGCCGCTTTTACACGGGTCGCCGTCTCCGAACGCCGGTGTCGCGTTGTCGGCGGATGGCGCCGCGGTCTACGCCGTGGCCGATGACGGGCTCTGGCTCAGCGAGAACCAGGGAGACTCCTGGAGCCAGGTCCGGCCGCCTGCGATTCCGGGTTCCGCCACCGGCCTCATCCGTACCCATCCGCGGGACCCAGCGACCGTCTACGCGGGCGACCGGACGAAGCTTTACGTGAGCCCCGACAAGGGATCGAGCTGGCAGCCGCTGAACGTGGAATTCACCTGCGCGGTCACCGATCTCGCCGTCGCTCCCTCCGAGCCCGCGACCCTCTACACCGCCGGTGCCTTTCTCGGGCCCGACACTGAAGGCAACTGCTTGATCAGGTCTCACTTCTCGCTCTTCCGCAGCACCGACGGGGGGGTGAGCTGGACCCGGATCAACCCGGGCCTCCCGGCCACCGTCGAGGCGGTGACGGTCGCCGTCGATCCCCGGAATCCGCGGACGATCTACGTGCCCAGCGGCACCGCGGTGTGGAAGAGCACGGACGGCGGCGATACCTGGGCCTCCTCCAACGTCGCCCCGCCCGCCCTCGTCGGCACCGTGGCGGTCTCGCCCGTGTCCGGCACCGTATGGGCCGGCACCTTCGACGCTCGGGTGTTCGCCAGCCACGACGGCGGCGTGACCTGGCAGCCCATGGGCGGACCCCAGACCTACATCATCCGGCGCCTGGTCCCCGATCCGCTCGATCCCAACCGCCTCTACGCCGCCACTTGGGGCGGCGTCTGGGTCCTCCAATAAGGAGACTTCATCATGAACCGCCTGCTCAGACTCACCACCGGTCTGGCCCTCCTGGCCTCGCCGCTCGCGGCCGCTCCACACTGGACCCCTCTCGGCCCTTACGGCGGTTTCGTGAGCACCCTCACCGTCGACCCGTCCTCACCTCAGGGGCTCTATGCCACCTCCCGCTTCCAGGGCTCTTTCAAGAGCCTCGACGGCGGCGCCACCTGGAACCAGATTCACATCGGCCCCGTCAGCGGCAACGTGGCGGTGGACCCTGCCCAGCCCACGACGCTCTATCAGTCCTTCAATTTCAACCAGCTCTTGAAGAGCACCGACGGCGGCGCCACTTGGCACCTGTCGAGCCGGGGCCTCGTCCAGACCTCGATCGAGGTCATCGCCGTGGACCCCGCCCAGCACACCCGCGTCTACCTGGGGGGCGAAAGCCTCTGGCGCAGCCTCGACGGCGGTGCCTCCTGGCAGCGCGCCCGGCAGGGGCTGCCGAAAGGCTTCGCCGGCCGCATCCTGGCCCTGGCGGTCGCCCCCAGCCCTCCCGGATCCCTCTACGCGGCCACCGGCGCCGGGGTCTTCAAGAGCCTCGACGGTGGGGGCTCCTGGCAGCCCGCCCGGCAGGGAATGCCGGCGGGCCCGGTGCCGACGCTGGCGATCGCGCCCGCCAACCCGCAGATCCTCTGGGCCGGCGTGAACGCTACCGTTTTCCGTAGCACCGATGGCGGCGCCTCCTGGAGCGCGACGGCCGGGCAACCCGTCGGCCTCGTGACGTCCCTCGCCGTCGACCCGGGCGATCCGTCCACGGCGACGGTAGGAACCTTCGATCACGGCGTCTACCGCACGACCGATGCCGGTGCCCACTGGACCCCGGCCGGCCCCCGCGCCAACGCCGAGGTGCCCGCCGTGGCGGCCACGGCCACCACCCTCTACGCCGGCGTCGTCCCCGATTTCCGCGATCCCGGGGGCGTACTGGCCAGCAGCGACGGGGGCGTCACCTGGCAGCCCCGCAACACCGGCCTCCTCGCCCTCACGGCCTACGACCTGGCCATCGATCCCCGCCATCCGGAAGCTCTGTGGGCAGCAACCGGCGTCACGGGTCTCTACCACAGCATCGTGGGCGGCCGGGAGTGGGACCTCTCCGCCCAGCCACCGGCGCCTCCCTTCGACCCTCTCTCACCGCCCTCCATTTTCAGCGTGGCGGTCTCGGCCGACGGCGCCCGGCTCTACACCGTGTTCAACCTCGAGCTCTGGGCGAGCGACGACGACGGCGGCGACTGGACGGCCTTCTTGATCGCGGGGAGGCTACCCCCCTTCCTGTTGATCTCCTCGGTGCGCACCCACCCCGTGGACGCCTCCACCCTCTATGCCAGAAGCTCGCGGACGATCTTCGCCAGCCACGACTCCGGCGCCCACTGGAACACTCTGCCCTCCCCCGGCTTCGGCTGCGCCATCGCCGATGTCGCCCTCGCGTCCTCCGCTCCGGCGACGCTTTACGTGCTCGGCAGCAACTCCGGCGGGCCCGGCGGCTGCGGCCCCGTCGCCGGCATCGTCCGCAGCACCAACGGCGGCGCTTCCTGGACGAAAACGAACGTCGGGCTCAAGGGCTCGATCGACTCCGTGGCCGTCGACCCGCTCGACGCGCGGACCGTCTACGCCCAGACCTCCCGAGGCTTGTCGAAGAGCACCGACGGCGGCGCCACCTGGTTTCGAGCCGGCAAGGCGACGAGCGGCGATCTCGTCTTCGCGACCGGCGGCGGCACCCTCTGGGAAGCCAGAGGAACGCAGGTGTTCGCCAGCCACGACGGCGGCGCCTCCTGGCAGTCCACGGGCGGTCCCCAGGCCGTCATCCTGCGTCTGATCGCCGATCCCACCCGCCCCGACCGTCTCTTCGCCGCCACCTCGGGCGGCGTGTGGGTCCTCCAATAGGAGACTTCGCCTTGAACCGCTTGACCAGACTCATCGTGCCCGCCCTCGCCCTCCTGGCCTCGCCGCTCGCGGCCGCTCCACACTGGACCCCGCTCGGTCCCTACGGCGGATTCGTGGAAACCCTCTCGGTCGATCCGGTCCAACCGCAGGTGCTCTATGCCACCGCCGGCCGGCAGGGCAGCTTCAGGAGCGTCGACGGCGGCGCCTCCTGGAGCCTCATCCACTTCGGCTACGCCAGCGGCAACGTGGCCGTGGACCCTTCCCTGCACACGACGATCTACCAGTCGCTCGATTTCAAGCAGGTGTTGAAGAGCACGGACGGAGGCGCCTCCTGGAGCTCGTCGGGCCAGGGCCTCCCCAACGGCAATCTCACCCTGCTCGCCGTGGACCCCGCCAAGCGCAACCGCATCTATGCGGCCACCGACGGCGTGTGGCACAGCCTCGACGGCGGCCTCTCCTGGAAGGGCTCCCGCCGGCCGCTGCCGAAGGGCGCCGCGCGCCACGTCCTGGCCCTGGCCGTCGCCCGGCGGCCCGCCGGCACCGTGTACGCGGCCACGGACGCCGGGGTCTTCCGGAGCGTCGACGCGGGCGACTCCTGGAAGCCCTCCGGCCGGGGCCTGCCGCCGGCAGGATCGTTTTCCACAGCACGAACGGCGGCGCCACCTGGAGACCGGCCGCCAGCCTGCCGATCGAAGCCCTCGGCGTGAGCTCCCTCGCCGCGGCCCCGGGCGATCCGTCGGCGGTGTGGGCTGGTACGTTCGGCCACGGCGTCTATCGCACGACCGACGCCGGAGCTCACTGGGAGCCGGCCGGCCCCCGGACCTCCCCCGGTGTGGCGGCCCTGGCCGCCACGGCAGCCACCGTCTACGCCGTCATCGTCCCCGCTTTCCGCGAGCCCGGCGGCGTGCTCGCCAGCGGCGACGGGGGCGGCACCTGGCAGCCGCGCAACACCGGTCTCTTCGCTCTCGAAGCTCTCGACGTGACCCTCGATCCCCACCATCCGGAGAGGCTGTGGGCGGCGGCCTACCTCGCGGGCCTCTTCCGCGGCACGGAGGGCGGTCAGGGGTGGGAGATTCCCACCCAATCGCCGCCTCCCCTCTCCGATTCGCCCGTCCAGGCCACCCGCGTCGCCTTCTCGGCCGACGGCGCCCTCCTGGATACCGTGTTCAACGACTTTCTCTGGACCAGCGACAACGCCGGCGCCTTCTGGCACCTCGCGCTGGGACCCAATACGGCCCCGCCGGCCTTCGTCACCTTCCTGCTCACCCACCCGGTGGACGCCATGGCCCTCTATGCCGGAGCCGCGGGTGGACAGCGTCTCTTCGCCAGCCACGATTCCGGAGCCACCTGGCAGCCCCTGGAGCCGGGGTTCGACTGCGCTTTCAGCACCCTCGCCGCCGCTCCCTCGGCGCCGGCAACGCTCTACGCCGGCGGGTCCGACACCGCCTCCAGCCCCTCGTTCGCGTGCCTCACCACCCGCGCCGCCGTGTTCCGCAGCACGGACGGCGGCGCCACCTGGACGCGGACGGGCAGCGGCCCGGCGGGCGACCAGACTCTCGCCCTGGCCGTGGATCCCCTCGACTCGCGGACCGTCTATGCGCAGATCGGAGGCCGCTTCGGCAACTCGACCGGAGTGTCGAAGAGCCTGGACGGGGGTGACACCTGGTCAGCGCTCACCTCCCCCCTCCTTAAGAATCTCGTGTTCTCGGCCGGCGGCGGCACCCTCTGGGGGAACCAGGGCTCCCGGGTCTTCGCCAGCCACGATGGCGGCGCGAGCTGGCAGTCCGTGGGCGGTCCCGCGGTCTTCGACGTCGACCGTCTCGTCCCTGATCCGGTCGACCCCGACCGTCTCTACGCCGCCACCACGGGCGGCGTGTGGGTATTCCAATAACAGGAGACTCCATCTTGAATCGCCTGCTCGTACTCTCCGTGCTCGCCATGGCCCTCGTGGCTTCGCCGCTCACCGCCGCCCAGCATTGGGTCCCGCTCGGTCCCTACGGCGGCTTCGTCGACACTCTCACCGTCGATCCGGTGCAACCCCAGGTGCTCTACACCACCGCCGACCTTCAGGGGACCTTCAAGAGCGTCGACGGCGGCGCCTCCTGGACCTCGATCCACACCGGCATCGCCAGCGGCAACGTCGCCGTCGACCCTTCCCGGCATTCGACGATCTACCAGTCGCTCAACTTCAAACAGGTGTTGAAGAGCACCGACGGCGGCGCCACCTGGAGCGCCTCGAACCGGGGGCTGCCCAATGTCCAGGTCACCCTGCTCGCCGTGGACCCGGCCAGGCGCACCCGCGTCTACGTGGCGAGCGACGGCGTGTGGCACAGCCTCGACGGCGGCTTCACCTGGAAGAGCCCCCGCAAGCCGGTGCCGCAGGGCGCCGCGCGCCACACCCTGGCCCTGGCCGTCGCCCGCCGTCCCGCCGGCACCGTCTACATTGCCACCGGCGCCGGGGTCTTCAAGAGCTTCGACGCGGGCGACACGTGGAAGCCTTCCAGCCGGGGCCTGCCGGCGGGTGAGGTGACGACGCTGGCGATCGCGCCCTCCAATCCGCAGATCCTCTGGGCCAGCGCCGGCCAGACCGTTTTCCGCAGCACGAACGGCGGCGCCACCTGGAGCCCGACCCCCGGTCAGCCCCAAGCCGGCAACGTCATCTCCCTCGCCGTGGCCCCCGGCGATCCCTCGGCAGCGTGGGTGGGGACGTTCGATCACGGCGCCTACCGCACGACCGACGCCGGAGCTCATTGGACGCCGGCCGGCCCGCGGGCCACGTCGCGCGTGCCGGCCCTGGCGGCCACCGCCTCCACCCTCTACGCCGGCGTCTTCCCCGCCTTCCGCGATCCCGGCGGCGTGCTCGCCAGCGGCGACGGAGGCGGCACCTGGCAGCCGCGCAACGCCGGCCTCTTCGCCCTCGAAACTTCCGCCGTGGCCGTCGATCCCCACCATCCGGAGATCCTCTGGGCGGCAACCGGCCTTCCTGGCCTCTATCGCAGCGGCCTGGGCGGCCAGGTTTGGGAGCTTCCCACCCAGCCCCCGGCGCCCGCCGATCCCACCCGGCTGCCGGGGCTCAACGACGTGGCACTCTCCGCCGACGGCGCCCTCCTCTACACCCTGTTCAACATGGTCCTCTGGAGGAGCGACGATGCCAGCGCCTCCTGGCAGCTCTCCCTGGGGCCGGACACAATTCCTTCCGCCACGGTCTTCTTCTTCCTCACCCATCCCGTGGTGGCTTCCACCCTCTATGCCTGGAACGCGCAGAACCTCTACGCCAGTGACGACTACGGCGCCACCTGGCATTCTTTGAGCCCTCCGGGCTTCGCCTGCCTCTTCGACGCCCTGGCCGTGGCTCCCTCGGCGCCCGCGACGCTCTACGCGGGGGGCGCCAACCCCAACGGCGGGCCTTTTGGCTGCCGAAACACCCGATCCTCCCTGGCCCGCAGCGAGGACGGGGGCGGCTCCTGGACGGCGGCGGACGGCGGGCTGGGAGGCGCCGGCGTTCTCTCCCTGGCCGTGGACCCGCTCGATCCGCGAACCCTCTACGCCCAGACTCAGGAGGCTTTCGTCACTCCGGCCGGCGTGTGGAAAAGCACGGACGGCGGCGCCACCTGGCTGCGCACTGGCAATCTCACCGCCGACAAGCTGGTCTTTTCGGTGGACGGCGGCACGCTCTGGGGAATCCACGGCAACCAGGTCTTCGCGAGCCACGACGGCGCCGCGAGCTGGCAGCCCCTGGGCGGGCCTCAGGCCTTCAACATCGCCCGCCTCGTCCCCGATCCCACCGACCCCGGCCGCCTCTACGCCGCGACCTCGGGAGGCATCTGGGTTCTGGAGCCGTAGGGCTCCGGCGTGCTAAAGTCACGGGCCTGATTTCCGTTGCCGATCGCCGGCTGAGGAGGGGCCCTGCCCGGGTCCTCGTCTCCGCCGGTTTCCGAGGGGTCGAAGTAAGAGGGCCTGCCCCTGGCGAGCGGGAGACTCGCGCCCATGAGCGTCGTGGAGAACATTACGCCGGAGCCGCCCCTGTGGCGCCGCGTCTGGAGCGCACCGGAGCAGGAGATCTCCAGTGCCGGCTTCGGCGGCGAGCTGCTGGTGGCCGGATTTCGCCTGCTGATCCTGGTCGTCCTGCTCTTCTTTCCCCTGCGCGAGCTCTTCCTGCAACGGCAGCAGGGCAGCGACGTCTTCTCTCTGCTCACGAGGCAGAGGGGGGGCGACATCATCGCCCTGCTCACGGCCTCCACTGTCGGGCTGGGGCTGGCGCTCGTCATCTACTCCGCCACCAGCCGCCGCTGGGGCCGCGCCTGGATCGGCTTCGCCAGCAGCCTGCTGGACGTCAGCCTGGTGAGTGCCGTGCTCACCATCTCGCTGATCCTCGGACGCCCCCACGAGGCCACCAACAACCTCGCGATCTTCCCCGTCTACTTCCTCGCCATCGCGGCCACCAGCCTGCGCTACGACGCCCGCATCTGTCTGCTCTCGGGCGCCCTGGCTCTCGCCGAGTACGTTGCCATCGTTGTCTATGCCGACTGGCGGTGGAACCTCAACTCGGCTGCCTTCGCCCCCTACGTCTACGGACAGTTCCACTGGAGCACCCAGGTCTGGCGGATGGCCCAGCTCGTGGGTGCCACGGCCCTCGCCGCCACGCTCGTGGTGCGCTCGCGCGAGCTGCGTCTGCTCTCCACCCGCGACCGCTTCACCGGCCTGCTCAACCGCGCCGTGTTCAACGAGCAGCTCGAGCGCGAGGTCGCCTTCGCCCGCCGCGAGGACGGCCGCTTCGCCGTGGCGATGATCGACATCGACCACTTCAAGAAGTTCAACGACACCTACGGCCACGCCGGCGGCGACCTGGCCCTGCGCTCGGTGGCGATGACGCTGCGCGAGTCGTGCCGGGCGACCGACGTGGTGGCGCGCTACGGCGGCGAGGAGTTCGCCCTCGTCCTGCCGGGGGTGATGAGCGCCCGCGCCGCGGACCTGCTGGAGCGCATACGGCGGGTGCTGGCGGTCAAGCCGATCCACCTGCCCAACCGCGCCAAGCCGGTGAGCCTGACGGTGAGCATCGGCGTCGCCCTCTGGCCCGACGACGGCCAGAACGCCGCCGAGATTCTGCGCTGCGCCGACCAGCGCCTCTACGAGGCCAAGTCCCAGGGGCGCGACCGGGTGGTCGGTCCTGCCCCCGGCCGCCACCTCCTCACCGCCGAGCAGCGGGCCAGCGCCGCGCAGGACGATACGGTCAGCATGCCGATTTTGCCTCGGGAGTAGGGCGTCCCGGGCCGAGAGCGCCCCCCGCCCAAGACCCTCATCACCCCGGCCCTCTTCTCCCAGCCTCCCCCCCGCCCGCCGGGAGAAGAGGGAGAAAGACAAAACCGCGACACCGCGAGCCCGTAGGGCGGCATGCCCGTAGCCCCGGGTGGGAACCGGCGGAGCCGGTGGGAACCCGGGGATGGGCGCCGCCTTTGGCATCGCCATTCCCCTCCGCCCCATCTCCGCCCCATATAATCCCCCGCCATGCACCGTTCCCTGAGCTGGGCCGCCCTCGCCCTGCTCCTGGCGGCGACGCTGGTGGGGGCGGTGACCTTCGACCGGCGGAGCTGGCCGGGGCTGGTGGGCGACGAGGCTACCTACCTCATGCAGGCCCAGAGCCTGGCGTGGGATTTCGACCTGCGCTACTCGCGGAAGGATTACGACCGCTTCGTCGAGCAGTGGGGCGTCAAGCCGGACGGCCTGATCCTCCAGAGCGCCGACGGCGGGCGCACGCTGACCTATAGCAAACCCGCCTCCTACGCCGCCTGGATCGCCCCCTTCCTGCGCCTCTCCCCCACGCGAGGCGCCTCGATCGCCAACGCCCTTCTGCTGGCGCTCGCCGCGATCGCCGCGGCGCGGACCCTGAGCCGCCGCCTGGGACCCGCCGCCCCCCTCTGGGTCGCCGCCTGGGTCTACGCCTCCGTCGCCTTCGCCTATCTCTTCTGGGTCCACTCCGACCTGTTCCTGATGTGCCTGACGGCGATCGCCCTCGCCTTGGCCTATGGCGCTCCCCGCAACGACGAACCCCTGGAAACGCCCGGCCGGGCCGTCCTGCGCTGGCTGGCGGTGGGAGCCCTCCTGGGACTGGTCCTGATGTCGCGCCCCTTCTACGGCACCCTGCTCCTGCCTGCCGCGTTGGCCGTGCCCCGGGGCCGCCGGATCTCAGGGATCGCCAGCCTGGTGATGGGCGCCGTCCTGATCGTCCTCGCCTCGGGTCTCGCCAACCTGGCGGACGCGGACGCCCTGACTCCCTATAGCGGCCATCGCCAGAGCTTCGACGCCAAAACCGGCTTCCCTGAGGTGGACCTGCCGTCCGGCTCCTGGGCCTCGCAGATCGCCCAGCGGGGCGACCACACCTGGCGGGCGCAGGTGAATTTCGACCGCGTCCAGACGGCGTGGAACGTCCTCTACTTCTTCGTCGGGAGGCACGTCGGCATCCTCCCCTACTTCCTGCCGCTGCTGCTCGGCTTGGCGGCCTTCCGGCGGGGGGAAGGGCGGGGAACGTTGATCCTCGCCGCCCTGGCCGCCGCGTTCTGCTTCCTGCTGATCCGGCCGTTCAACTTCTACGGCGGCGGCGGAGCCCTGGCCAACCGCTACTTCCTCCCGATCTACCCGGCCTTCTGGTTCGCCGCCGGCCGCCCGCCGGCCAGGGCCTCCTGGGCCGTGCTCGCGGCCCTCCTGGCGACGCCGTTCCTCCTGCCGCTCTGGATGCACTCCGAGCAATACCTTCTCGCTCCCGAGGGCGGCTACTCCTATGTCTCGCACTCCGCGCAGCGGTTCCTCCCCTACGAGACGACGCTGTCGCACCTGAAGCCCGCGGGCCAGGAAGATTTCGTCCACAACTCCATGTGGATCCGGCTGCTGACCCCGAGCCTGCATCCGAAAAAAGAAGGCGAGACGTTTACCGCCATCGAGATGGACGAGTCCGGACGAGGCCAGATCCTGATCGGCAGCCCCGTTCCCCTGGACGGAGTCGAGCTCGACGTCCTGCCGCCGCTGCCGAAGCGCCTGGATATCGATGGCGGCGAAAGAGTGACCGCCATGCCTCTACCCGCAGGAGTCGCCGGCAACCTCCTCCACTTCGCCCACCCAAGGGCCGCGCATCGCATGTGGTGGACGGACGATCCCTACTACCTCTACCAGCTACGCCTCGAAGCGCCCAAAGGAAAAGGCTTTACCTTCACGCTACATCCCAAGAGCACACCCCTGGGAGCGCCGGCGTCCCGCCGGCCTGACTAACCAGCTTTTTCTTTTCCCTTCCCCCCACCATGCGTAAAAAACTAGCCCTCTCCGCCGTCTCCCTCCTCCTCACGCTCCTCGTGGCCGAGGCGGCGCTACGAATCGTGGGAGTCGGCTCCGCCGGCCGAGGCTCCTCCTGGTTCGCGGGAGGCAACCATCCCCGCTACCTCTTCCAGGCGGACGCGGAGAGCGGCTACACCCTGCGTCCCGGCTTTCGCGGCGAAGAGATCGCGCCCGGCAAGGAGTTCGACGTCCCCGCCGCCATCGACGCCCGAGGCCTGCGCGACCAGCCGCACACCGCGCCGAACCAGCCCGCCGTGTTGACCGTGGGCGACTCCATGACCTTCGGAGAAGGCGTCCCCGCCGACCGCACCTTCTCGGCCGTCATCGAGAAGGAAGCCGGTGTGCGCGTCTATGACGGAGGCGTCCCCGGCTACAGCAGCCGTCAGATGGTCGCGCGCCTGCGCCATCTCCTGCCCGCGCTGCACCCGACTGCGGTCGTGATGACCCTCTCGCCCCTCTGGGACCGCCAGCGCTGTGCCACCCCGTTCGTCTACCGCGACGGCTACATCGTGGCGAACAGCTACGTCGACCGCCTGGAGCTGATCGGCGGCAACCTCTACCTGCAAGAGACCCGGCTGCCGGTGCTGGGCACCGCGACCGCGCACCTGAAGGCGCATTCCAACCTGCTGCGCCTGGCCATCCCCGCCCTGGCGAATGGAGCCAAGAAGATCTTTCTTCACCCCAAGAAAGAAGGGACGCCAACCGCCGCTGACTACGAGCCGACCGTCCAGGACCTCGCCGAAGCCCGCCGCCTGACCGAATCGCAGGGTGGCCGCTTCCTAGCCCTCTTGGTCGACGACCGAGGCCCCGACTACCGCCGCGACCGCCTGGCCGTCCAAGACCGCCTGAAAGCCCTGGAAGTCCCCTTCATCGCCGCCCAGGATCTCCTCCCCGGGACGGACTGGAAGCGCCTGAGCTACCCGAGAGACACCCACTGGAACCTCGCCGGCCACGAGGCCGTGGGCAAAGCGCTTGCGCCAAGGATCAAGGAGATGGCGGCGGGAAGCACCGCCAATCCTTGATTTCGGCACGCCCGTTCCTCCAAGGCGCCAACCGACACCAAACCATACCCGCTCGACCCCAATGTAGAGACGCCCCGCGGGGAACCCCGCCGGGGCGTCTCCGAAGCGGCGACGATCCCCCAGACACCGACAACGCCCCCGCGGAAACCTCGTCCTCCCCATAACCTCCGGTAGACCTCCAAGCCCCTGATAGAATATCCGCCACCAGAAATCCCTCGCTCACCAGGAGCACCAATGCCCCCCACGAACCTCTCCACCGCCCTCCCCGGTACCTGGAAGCTCGAGTCCCGGATCGACGTAACCACCTCAGGCGAACGCCGCCCGGAGCCCTCGCTGGGCGAAGACCCCATTGCCCTGCTCATCTACGACCGCGCCGGTCACTTCGCCGCCCAATTCATGAAGCGCGACCGGTCCGTAGTGATACCCGATGCGCCAGGAGGCGCAAAGAACAACAGCCGCGCGCAGGGCGGATATGACGCCTACTTCGGAACCTATACGATCGACGATGAGAGCGGCACCGTGACTCAAAGACTTCTCGGCGCGTTATCCCAGGAGAACGTCGGCTCCGTGCTGACTCGTGCCATGGAGGTACACCGGGACAAGCTCATCATCCGAATCGAGACCGCTCACGCCGACGGAACCGCCGTGACTCGAACCCTGACCTGGAATCGCGTGGGGTAAACCCGATCAGCCCCAGGAGCCCAAAATGCCCGTCTCAACCCGACACGATCCCTTTCCGGTGAAGGACCCCTACCATGGCATCTACGCCCACGGCGTCGAGACCCGCGCCGGCGCGAGGATGCTCCATATCTCCGGACAGGTTGGAGAGTCTCCGGAAGGGGTATTACCGCCTGATTTCGCCGGTCAATGCCGGCAAGCGCTTTTAAACCTCGACTCCGTACTGCGCGAAGCCAGAATGTCCTTGCGCGACATCGTGAAGATGACTTTCTATCTCGTGCGCCGCGAGGATATGAGTACCTTGGTCGAGGTGCGCAAGGAACTGCTCGATGGGGTCCGGCCCGCTGTCACCACTTTGTTTGTCTCTGGCCTCGTAGGTCCGGCGTGGCTCGTTGAAATCGAGGCGGTCGCTTGTGCGGAGTGAGGGGCCCTCGAACACTGCCCCACGGCGTTCAATGTTCACCCATTCGATATTTAGGAACAGGCGTATGACCCCAAAGACCGAAAGGTGAGGAAGATAGACAGCCTGAAGGTTTTCGGGGCGGGCCACTCAAACCGCTTTGCACGCACAGAGGGTGCTGAAACATGTTAGAAACGAGCATCGCGTCCATCCTTCCCGGCTACATTCAATCTCTCGCCCTTGCCGTGGGTGCCGGCTGGGCATATTGGAAATTCATTCATCAGCGCGCAAATGAGCCGGCAACAGATGTCGACATCGACCTCAACTTCATTGGAGTGCAAGACAGCAAGCGAGTCATAGAAATTGTATCAACCTTGAAGAATCAAAGTTTGGTTAGAATGAATTACGATAGATTTCGAGTACGCGTTAGATATTTGCTTCCGGCGGACAATATTGAAGATGGCGAACGTCCCATTCACTATCAACTCAAGTGCCCACGAACGATAGACGAGCGCATAGATCACAAGGAGAGACTCTTCGAAAACGTTGACTATATTAATCCGAGACAGGAATTCAAGCATCGATACGTCACCTTTGTGCCCGCGGAAGCGACGTTCGTATGGATTCAATGCGAATTTTTCTTACGCAGCCGCAAGGAGGTTAAGATAAACAGTCAGCGAATATTCGGTGTACCGGGCCAGCAAACAAAATGTGAGTCTGAACCCTGGGCGTCTCCGACGAGGAAATGATCTCCCAGACATCGACAACGCCCTGCCGGACACATCGATCGTTCAACAAAGGACCGAGACTTCGACGGCAAGGCCGGGGTCGTCCTCCATGGCAACACTGCCAGAATTATGGCAAAAGCACCTGTGCCAGCCGCCAACCTCCATGACTTGGAATGCCTGAGGCTGCAAGGCTAAGTCTCTAACCTATAGCGGCTTACCCGGCTCGGCTGGGCCGTCTCTGGATTTGGCACCGCGATTGCCCTAGGAGCTTGGTGTTTGAATCCAATCCATAACGGAACAGAAAGGAAGAGCAAATGAAGAAGCAACTCAGTAAGTTGACGCTCAGCCGTGAGACCCTCCGCCAGCTCAACGTGGAAGATACCTCGCAAGCTATAGGCGGAGGGCCCACGCAGGTCCCCGTCCCTTGCGCGCCGACCGGCTTCACCCAATGCCAGTCTCCTCGTTCCACAAACCCATTTTGCTGATTCTTTAGCTCCCAACCTCCCCACCGGGTTCTTGCCAAGTGGGGAGGGGCACGGAAGCTCTGCCGCCGGACGGTTCTTCAGATCGAATCGCCCTCGCCGCTGGAGACGATGAACCCTGGTCGTGGTCTTCACGGCCTTGCCTGTGGGCGGTGAGTGTGTAATTTTCAGCGCATGGCCCGCATGCAAGTCTACCTCCCGGGACGGATTGTACGAACAACAGATCAAGGCCCGGGGTCTATCCGCGTCGGAGTTGCTTCAGAAGGCGGTCCGTGCGGAGTTGCGCCGGCTGGATCTGCTTGCCGAAACCGACCTCTACGTTGCGGATCTGGTCGCTGAAGTCGGGCCACCCAAGGCAGCTCAGCGCACGAGTGCCGCCACCGTCGCGCGGCGGCTTTCGCGCCGGCCGACCCGCAAGGTTGGCTGATCTTCGTGCTGGTCCTTCATCCGGCGGTCTGAAGGGCCGGTCGTCTCGATGGACAGGTCCATCCTCTGAATGGACGCGTGTCTCGCCTTGATGGACGCTCCCATCGCCTCGACAGACGCTCTCGTCGTCACGATGGAGGCTCTCCTCGAGACGATGGACGCTCGTCTCCTCACGATGGACGCACACATCGTCTCGATGGACGCACACATCGTCACGATGGACGCTTACTTCGTGACGATGGACGCGTCCATTGTGAGAATTTATCGGTCCAACGGCTAAAATGCCACGTCCATCGTGAGAATGTGTCGGTCCAACGGCTAAAATGCCACGTCCATCGTGACGATGTGTCGGTCCATCGGCTGAAATGACGTGTCGCTTCTGAGAATTTATCGGTCCAACGGCTGAAATGACACGTCCATCGCGCCGATTTATCGGTCCAACGGCTAAAGTGCCGCGTCACTTCTGAGAATTTATCGGTCCAACGGCTGAAATGACGCGTCCATCGTGACGATGTATCGGTTCAACGGCTGAAATGCCAGGCTCTTTCCGGCGCGCCCGCGCCTTACCGCGCCCGGTACAGCGTCACCAACCCATCCGATCCCCGCCACACGACGTCATACCCCGTCGCCAACTGATCCAGCACCTTCCGCACCGCCGGCTCCCCAAGCCGGTCCTGCCGCAGGCCCCAGGTCAACACGTAGTCCACCTGCCCTCCCGTCTGCTGCCGGTACTCAAGGATCTGCGCGCGGGGCGGCTGCTGCTCGATGCCCAGCAGACCCACGGAGAGGTGGACGTAAGGGTTCAGCTCGGGACGGTAGTAGATCGGGAAGTAGTCCTCGTTCGCCTCGTACAGCGAAAGATCCACCAGCCGCTTCTCGGCACCGATGTACCCTCCCGCGTGGAGGAAGGGCTCGGTGCGGAAGGAGAGCTCGCGGCCGTTGGGCTGCTCGCCGTAGTTGGAGTAGGAGAGGTACAGGAAGGTGTGGTCCGGCTCGATATGCCGGCCGGCCTCGGCGATCTCCGCCAGATGTTGATCGATGAGGGCGTAGGCGCGGGCGTAGACGAAGAGGAACAGCACCGCGAGACACGCCGCGGCGGTCTGAATCCAGAGGCGCCGTCTCTCCGGATGATCGAAGGCGCCGAGCCAGAGGATCAGGGCCAGGAAGGGGAACAGGAGGAGCCGGTGATTCACGAAGCCGCCGCCCGAGATCTCGCTGGGCGCCAGGAAGTAGGCAGCCAGGAAGACCAGGACGACGAGCAGCAGGCCGTCCCGCGCCTCCAGAGGGCGGCTCCCCCGCTGCCTCAGACACAGGAGAGCGACGACGTAGAACAGCAGGGCCAGCGTCGCCGCCAGCGACGGCGTCCAGTGGCTGAGCGAAGCCAGCGAGTAGAGCGCCGCCAAGTGTCTGATCTTCACCCACAAAGGGAGGAAATCGATCTTCGAGCCCATCCTCTTGCCCAGGAAGGCAGCCATGAGGATCACCGCCGGGAGGAATGCCACTACGGGAGCGAGGAGCCAACGACGGACTCCGGTCCACAGCGATCCCGGGGTAGCCCGGAGATCCAGGATGAGGCGCCAGCCCGCCAGTGTCAGAAGAGCGGCCACCGCCATCACCAGGGTGACGGGATGGCAGAAGTACACCCAGAGGATGAGGAGCGCCAGGCCCACGGTCCGTAGCGGCGTCATCCGCTCGCCATGCCGCAGCCAGTAGCCCACTGTGAAGAAGAAGGCGGGCAGGCTGAAGCAGAAGTTGAAGAACCCCATGTGCAGGGTGTAGTTGTAGATGAAAGGGAAGGAGAGGACGGCGAGGAACCCGGCCCGCCGGTCAACTCCTCGCAACGCATAGCGCACCGAGACGGGAAGCAGGACCGCATAGGCGGTGAGCAGCACCTTCTCCGCCAGCGGCACGGTGAGGAAGCGGAGGACGCGGTTCATCAGGAAGAAGATGAAGCCGTTCGGCAGCGCTTCCCGGTTGAGCACGTAATACTGCCGCAGCAACCCCGCATCCGGCCGGCCGAACTGGCGCAGGATGAAGGCCAGAGCCTGATGCCCCGGGCCGTCCTGGGTCGGGACGAAGCGGAACGCCCAGATCAGGGCCACGTGCAGGCCCACGAGGACCCCGAAGAGGAGGCCCTCGCCGGTGATCCGGCGTCGGGGAGCGGCGGAGGGCTCGGACATGAGGGGGGATGGTATCGCAGGCCGCCCGGGACTGAAGTCCCGGGCTACCCACGGTAGTCCCTGCGGGACCCAGGAGAACCGCGATCCCGTAGGGAACACCGTCGGTAGTCAGGGATTTCAATCCCAGGCGCCGCCCATGAGGCTGCCGGTCCTTGCGACTCCCTCTTCTCCCGGCGAGGGGGATGGGGTGGTCGGGAGAAGAGGGCCGGGGTGATGAGGGTCTTGGGCGGCCCGGATTTTCCTCCCCCCCTCCGCTGTTTCCCTCTCCGACATGAACACCATGACGAAGCTCTACGCCGCCCCTGCCCTGGCCCTCCTCCTCGCCGCCTGCTCCGGCTCGACCCAGCCGGCCCCTCCCAGGACTCCCGCGAAGGTGACCGCGAAAGCGCCGGCACCGATCCCACCGGCCAGCCCGGCCGATCCGGCGCAGACGGTGAAGGTGGTGAGCGAGTCGCCCCAGGACCCGCACTCCTACGCCCGGCCCCAGGAGGCCACGGTCGAACATCTCAAGCTCGATCTTTCGGTCGACTTCCAGGCCCGCCGGCTCACCGGCCGCGCCAGCCTGCGGGTGAAGAACAAGCTCGGCGTGGACCATCTCATCCTCGACACCCGGGATCTGGACGTCCAACGCGTGACGCTCGACGACGGCAAGGCCGAGGCGAAGTGGACTTTGGGCACGGCGGACAAGTTCCTGGGCCAGGCGCTCGACATCCAGATCGCGCCCGGCACCTCCTGGGTGAACGTCGACTACTCGACGCGCCCGGAAGCCGCCGCCCTCCAGTGGCTCACGCCCGCGCAGGCCGGCAGCCCGTCACCGCTCCTCTTCACGCAGAGCGAGGCCATCCTGGCCCGCACTTGGGTTCCCTGCCAGGACTCCCCCGGCGTGCGCATGACCTACGAGGCCACGATCCGCACGCCGCCGACGCTCATGGCTGTCATGAGCGCCGAGAATCCCACCAGGAAGAGCGCGGACGGCGTCTACCGCTTCCGCATGCCGAACGCCATTCCGTCGTACCTGCTGGCCCTGGCCGTGGGCGACCTCGAGTTCCGGCCGCTGGGGACGAACAGCGGCGTCTACGCCCTTCCCTCCGTCGTCGAGCGCGCCGCCTGGGAATTGGCGGACACGCCGAAAATGATCGCCGCGGCCGAGGCCCTCTACGGTCCCTACAAGTGGGGGCGGTACGACATCCTCATCCTGCCCGCGAGCTACCCCTACGGCGGCATGGAGAACCCGCGGCTGACTTTCGCGACACCCACCATCCTGGCCGGCGACCGGTCGCTCGTCTCCCTGGTGGCGCACGAGCTCGCGCACTCCTGGTCCGGCAACCTGGTGACCAATGCCACCTGGAACGATTTCTGGCTGAACGAGGGCTTCACCACCTACTTCGAGGGGCGGATCATGGAGGCGGTCTACGGCCGCCCCTACTTCGACATGCTGGCCGTGCTCGGGCGCCAAGACCTCGCCGAAGCCTTCCAGGAGCTCGGGTCCACCAGTCCCGACACGCAGCTCTACCTCAACCTCGCCGGCCGCGATCCCGACGAGGGCACGGGCGACGTCGCCTACGAGAAGGGCGCCCTCTTCCTGCGCACGCTGGAGGCCTCGGTGGGCCGCGAGAAGTTCGACCGCTTCCTGCGCACGTACTTCGACACCTTCGCCTTCCAGTCCATGGACTCCGCCCGCTTCGTCCAATATCTGAAGCAGAACCTTCTCGGCGGCGACGAGGCCCAGGCGAAGAACCTCCAGATCGACGCCTGGGTCTACTCCCCCGGCCTGCCCACCAATGCGATCGAGCCCCACTCCGAGGCTTTCCTCCCCGTCGATCAGGCCGTCAAGTCCTTCGCCGGCGGAGCCCCCGCCTCCCAGATCTCCACGACCGGCTGGTCGACGCACCACTGGCTCCACTTCCTCGAAACCCTGCCCACGCCCCTCGACAAGGCGAAGATGGCCGATCTCGACGCCACCTTCCACTTCAGCGACTCGGGCAACAGCGAGATCCTGAGCGCCTGGCTGATGAAGGTCGTGCAAGGCAAGTACGACCCCGCCTACCCCGCCCTCGAGCGTTTCCTCACCACCGTGGGACGGCGCAAGTACCTGAAGCCGATCTACACCGAGCTGGCGAAGACCCCGGAAGGCGCGGAGATGGGATTGAGGATCTACGAGAAAGCCCGACCGGGCTACCACTCCGTGTCGCAGGTCACGGTGGATCAGATTCTGGGGTGGCGGGGGTAGAGGGTCCTCCATCGCCCCGGCCCTCTTCTCCCAAGCCTTTCTCTCGCCGGCCGCGCCGAGGATCAAGGAGGTGGCGGCGGGTCACTCATCCGAGAGATCTGCGGAAAGTGAATCGTCCGGACAGTGATTCCCCGGACCCGATGAATGCGTTTGCCGGGCTTTTCGCTGGTGATCAGCTCGTCAGCCCCCACGGCAAGGGCCGCTGCGACGTGGAGGGCGTCGAGGGCGGAAAGGCCGGCATCGGAAGCGACGCGAAGCGCTTTCTCGAAGAAGGCCGTCTCAAGAGTCGCCCAAATGTCGACGCTCTCAAAAAACGCCTCGTAAAATGCGCTTTCGTCTGTCCTCTTGTGGAATCGCGCTTTGGGGAGAACCTCGAGCCGAACGAAGAGGCTGGACGCAAAACACCGTTCAGGATCGTCCAGAATGGCAAGCGCCATTGGGGAACTCGCGAGGCTTCCCCGAGCCGCCGCAATCAGCACGCCCGCATCAATGAAGGTAATCTTCAAAAATCGCGCTCGCTGACCCCGCCCCGACGCTCAACGATCTCCCGCTCGAGGTCGTCCCAGTCCAGCAGAGGTTCCCCGGAAGCAACGATCCGCTTCCGCAGCTCCCAGAGCCGACGCCCGAGAGGAGTTCTTGGTTTGAACTCCTCCCCAGGAACCAGGGGCGGGGCGGTCTCAGGGAGCCTCTTCGCATTGCTGGCCATGACAACAAAATCATACCTCCAGATGACGCCATTGTCCATGTCTTCCGCTTCAGCGCGTCCATTACTATCGCATCACCGCCCGTCGGCCGAGCAAAAAATGCCTGTTTCAAGCCGACACGCCTCTTTCCTGTGGAAGACCTCTATCATGCCATCGGGATTGGGGGGAACCGCAGTGGTAATGGAAAGGTTTTATACTCGACCTACTGTTCTCTTTCCACCACCACCACCGTCACATCATCCGCCACCGGCCTTCCCCCGCAGTGGAGCCGCACCAGCTCCATCAGGGCGTCGGCCGTCTCGCCGATGGGCTGATCGCGAAGCGCGGCGAAGGCCTCTTCCAGCTTCTCCAGTCCCAGTTCCTGATCCGCCGGATTGCGGGCCTCGAAGGCGCCGTCCGTGTAGGCGAGGATGCGGTCGCCGGGGGAGAGCACGACTTCCTCGACGGGCAGTGGACGGTCGCGGAAGATGCGGTTGAGCAGGGGACCCGTGGCGCCCAGAGGCTCGACGGTGCCGTCCGCCTTCAGCCAGAAGAGCGGGGGATGGCCGGCGTTGATGTAGCGCAGACGGCCGTCCGGCAGCAGCAGAGCGTAGACCATCGTGGCACAGGCGGCGGCCTCGAAGAAGTCGATTCCCTGAAGCACCTCCCGGGCCACCCTTTCGGGATCGACGCCCCGCCTCCGGGCTGCGTCCAGCGTCGAGCGCAGCATGCCGGCATACATGGCGGCGCTCACGCCGTGGCCGACGACGTCGCTCACCGAGATCGCGAGCCCCGCGTCCACCGCTTGCGCGAGATAGAAGTCGCCGCCCAGGGCGTCGCAGGAGAGAATCCGGCCGTCGACACGCCAGCCGGCGGCGATCACCGGCTCGCGCGGCGACAGGCTCTCCTGGAACAGGCGCGCCCTTTCGAGATCAGCCGCCAGCTCGTTGGCGTAGCGCTCCTTGGTGAAACGCTCGCGCTGCAAACGCAGGCAGCGTTCCACCAGGGCCAGCAGGACCCGCCGGTCGAAGGGCTTGAAGAGGAAGTAGAAGGCCCCCTCCTCCAGCGAGCGGAAGAGCTTTTCGTCGGGCTCCGAGATCGAGCCGGTGATGAGGATGACGTCCGTGTGCGGCCGGCGCTCGCGGATGGCGCTGCACAGGCTGTAGCCGTCGCCCTCCTTCAGGCGCACGTCCACGAGGGCGAGGTCGTACCGCGCCGCCTCGATCCGCTCCAGCGCTTCGGGGGCGCCGGCCACGGATTCCACGTGGTAGGTGGGCGAGAGGATCCGCTCCAGCGTGCGCCGCAGGCCGGCGTCGTCGTCCACCACCAGAATCCGGCTGCGGCTCAACTCATCGCTCCGACCGGCTCGACAGTCGCCTCATCGTGGGCCAGCCGCATCTCCATGATGACGCGCGTTCCCTCGCCCGGCAGGCTGCCGATCTCCAGACGCCCGCCGTTCTGCCAGGCAAGCGCCCGGCAGATTGCGAGCCCCAGACCCGTGCCACCGGTCTTGGTGGAGAAAAACGGCTCCTGCACCTTCTCCAGCAGGTCGGGCCGGATGCCCGGTCCGTCGTCCTCCACCGCCAGCACGGCCCCGCCGTCCTGCTCGCGGGTGACGATGACGATCCGCCGCCCTCGCTCCTCCATCGCCTCCAGGGAGTTGTTCACCAGGTTGAGGACGATGTGCTGCAAGTCGTTGCGCGAAAAACGCACGGGCGGCAGGCCTCGGGCGAGGTTCAGCACCGTCTCGATCCCCCGCCGCTGGGCCTGGTTCTCGAAGAAGGGAACCGTGTCCTGCACCACTTGATTGACGTCCACCGGTCCATCCCCCGCGCGGCCCGCCCCGGCCACCCGCAACATGTTCGCGAAAATGCGCTTGCAGAGCTGCGCCTTCTCCACCACCAGATCGAGATCGTCGCCCAGCTTTTGCGGATCGAAGGTCTCGCGCCGGAGATCCTCCCGCACCTGCTGCGACAGCGGCAGGATGGTCCCCATGGCGTTGTTGACGTCATGGGCCACGGCGTTGGCCAAGGTTACCAAAGTCGCCTTGAGCTCCGCCTGAATGGCCTGCCGCTCCAGCGTCATGTTGACCCGCGCGTTACGGATCGACACCGCCGCCGCCGGCAGGAACCGCTCCACCACCGCCACGTCCCAAAGGTCGAACGGCCGCCGCTTCCAGGCGGCGATCTTGAGCAAACCCAGGAACTCGCCGCCGAACGAGAGCGGCGCGCACAACAGGCTCGTGGGCGAGGGGATGGACCGGCCCCGGTGATAGCTAAGCATCTCCCAGAACGGATCGCCGCCGCCGTCGCCGTCCAGCCGCCGCAGCCCCGGATCGAGCTCCAACTCCTCCACCATCTCGCGCGGCACCCGGATCTCGTGGCCCACGAAGGAGCTCTTCCCCTTCATCCAGGAGATCTTCTCCGCGTCGATACGGAACACGCCGGTCGAGGCCTCCCAGGTGAGGAAGGACGAAGAGTGATCGTAGTCGACGAGCTGATGCAGGCCGTCGAGAATCTGGTACGCCAGATCGATGGGCCGCAGCTCCGAGGTGATCTTGCTGCGGATGCGGTCCAGCACCCGCGCCAGGCGCTGCTCCTCTCGCCGCCCCAGCTCCGTGGCGAGCACGCCGCACAGCCGGTCCAGAATGCGCCGCGCCCCCTGGCCGAAGTCCCGCCCCTTGCGGGCCGCCCCCACGGCCGCCACCGCCCTTCCATGCACCACCACCCGCGCGACCACCGACGACCGCGACGCCGCCAGCCGCTCGTCGCGAAGATACGCCGCCGTCCGCGGCACGTCGCAGAGGCCGCTGTCCCCCCGCATCACGAGGATCTCGCCGTCCTCCCCCACCATCCAGGAGCACTCGGCCCCCAGCCGCAGCCGCACGGCCTCCGCGAAGTGGCCGAAAAGCTTGCGCGACGGCCCGATCCCCTGGAGATTCGTCTCCAGGACATTGGCGAACAGCTCCGGCGGGGCTTTCTTGAGGTCAATCATGGTGTCGATCCGTCGTGCCGCGAGTACTTCAGCGCGAGGAAGAATAGGGTACCACAGGGCCGTCTCGGCCCCCTCCTCGGAGCCGGCACGATAAGATCGCGCCGGTGAGACGATCATGTTACGGCTGACAGAGCTCCGCCTACCCCTGAACCATTCCGAGGAGGGGCTGCGGGCCGCCATCCTCAAGGAGCTGGGGATCGAGGGGCAGGACCTGACTCGCTACTCGATCTTCCGGCGCAGCTTCGACGCCCGCAAAAGAGGGGCGATCGCCCTCATCTATCACATTGACGTCGAGACCCAGCGCGAGACCGAGATCCTCCGGCGCCTCCACGCCCACCCCGAGATCACCCATATCGGCCCGACGCCGGACACGTCCTATCATTTCGTGACCCAGGCACCGAAAGACCCGGTAAACCGGCCGATCGTGATCGGAATGGGACCCTGCGGCCTCTTCGCCGGCCTGCTGCTGGCCCAGATGGGATTTCGTCCGATCATCCTGGAGCGAGGAAAAGAGGTCCGCGAGCGCACCGTCGACACCTTCGGTCTCTGGCGCCAGGGGATTCTCGATCCGGAATCCAACGTGCAGTTCGGCGAAGGCGGAGCCGGCACCTTTTCCGACGGCAAGCTCTACAGCCAGATCAAAGACCCCGGACATCGCGGGCGCAAAGTGCTCACGGAGTTCGTCGAAGCGGGAGCGCCACCCGAAATCCTGTTCGTCAACAAGCCCCACATCGGCACCTTTCGATTGGTGAAGATGGTAGAGACCATGCGGACGAAGATCGAATCCCTGGGAGGAGAGATCCGCTTCAAAAGCCGCGTCGAGGATCTTGTGATTGAAGATGGCAAGATGCGGGGAGTAATCCTGGCGGATGGCGAGCACTTGGCCGTGAACCATGTGATCCTGGCGGTAGGCCACAGCGCCCGAGACACCTTCCAGATGCTTCATCGCAAAGGCGTCTACATCGAAGCAAAACCCTTTTCGATCGGCTTCCGCATCGAGCACCCACAATCCCTCATCGACCGCTGCCGCTTCGGAGCGCAAGCGGGAAATCCGCTCCTGGGAGCCGCCGACTACAAGCTCGTCCACCACTGCCGCAACGGCCGCTCGGTCTACAGCTTCTGCATGTGTCCCGGAGGCACCGTGGTGGCCGCCGCCTCGGAACCCGGAGGGGTCGTGACGAACGGCATGAGTCAATATTCGAGGGATGAAAGGAACGCCAACAGCGGCATCGTCGTGGGAATCACACCCGAGGACTATCCGGGAAGCCCGCTGGCCGGCATTGACTTTCAAAGGCATTGGGAAGAAAAAGCCTTCGATCTCGGAGGCCACAACTACGAAGCCCCCGGCCAACTCGTCGGAGACTTTCTGGCGGGGCGTCCCTCCAAGGAGTTCGGCACAGTCCTGCCCTCCTACAAGCCCGGAGTGCACCTGGGAGACCTGAGCCCCTGCCTGCCGGACTACGCGATCGAGGCCATCCGTGAAGCCCTCCCCGCCTTCGACAAAACCCTCAAAGGCTTCGCCATGAACGACGCTGTGTTGACCGGAGTCGAAACGCGTACCTCCTCGCCGATCCGGATCAAGCGGAACGAAGACTTCCAAAGCCTCAACACGGAAGGCCTCTACCCCGCGGGAGAAGGAGCCGGCTACGCCGGAGGCATCCTCTCCGCGGGCGTGGACGGCATCAAAGTGGCGGAGGCGGTGGCGGTGAGCCTTACGACGGAGAGGGCAAGATGAAAATCTCTCTCATTGCACTTTGCAATTACTCGTTCGCGGGCGAGCTCGATCCGGAAACGGGTGAGATTCATGTCATCGATCGCACGTCTCACCGATCGGACGACGGCACGAAGTACGTCTGGCTGCCCAAAGTGGCCGAAAATGGCTGGTTCCAACGAGTGCGAGGCCTGTGGGTGGCGGTCTATCGCGTCCCGGAGGCTCCCGCGGAGCTTTGGCTTCAGCTCGGAGAGCGGCGGTTCGAGCTCGGGCAAGAGAGCAGCTCGCAGTTCGAACCCGAGATCTCGAACGAAGATATCTCCATGGAGCATATTGCCGCTGAACGCACCTTCCGGCTGTTCCGAAACGGTTCCCTCCAGGCCACGCACCAGTACCGGTTCAAGGACATCGAGTACCGAGCCCCAGATTTCATCGACCCGTTCCCGAATTGGCCGCCGGAGGAAGAGGAGTACGATCTGTTGTTCTTCGTCCACCGGATCCTCCAGGACGGCGGCCGATGGTCGAGAGTGCTTCGATCTGTGCAGCGCTCCCCTCACTGACTCGAAGGAACCAACTGATAGTTCACGAAGAATCCACCGGTCAGCGATCGCGAACCGTTGAAGGTCACCTTGCCCGGACCGGCCAGCAGGAAGCCTTGGTCCTGCTGCAAGATCTGCTTGAGGAGCGTGCCGTGGAGATCG